>Ga0247727_10000581_pt1 | contig 89590 bp, 87 predicted proteins | sample WisWelCaveWW1625_FD_202498 | JGI IMG/M metagenome (GOLD analysis project Ga0247727, IMG submission 202498) | Biofilm microbial communities from Wishing Well Cave, Virginia, United States - WW16-25 | ecosystem: Environmental > Aquatic > Deep subsurface > Groundwater > Cave microbial mat | place... | reverse complement strand
CTTGCCTTCAGCGACGTAGGCATCGAGACCCTTCGAGAGATCATCGCAGACCAGATCGATCGCGCTGACTGACCGCGGAGCTATCACTCATAACCGGTCACCCGCGGTGCTCACCGTATGCTTTCGATAGGCGAGCAGCGGCACGACGCTGGTCGTCAGCATCACGCAGGCCCGATCCTGCCGAGTAAGCGCGGAACGGGCGACCCACCACAGCCCCGCCAGCGCCAGGACGGCGATTATTGGGTTCGCCAAACCCACGAAGGCGCCGATCATCTCGGCCAGATACGTCCCGGTGAGACCGTCTCCGCTGCCGACGCGTCCGAACTGCTTGGCGAAGGATGCCCATCCATGCTCGGCGTTCCAGAGCACGACGGGCAGCGTCAGCAGACCGGCCAGGGCGCCGCCGGCCCACAGTTGCCAGGCGCGGAACCAGCGCCAGTTGGCCGGCAGGGCTACGAGCCACAGGACGAGCCCCGCTCCGGCGAACAGGTTGGTGTATTTGGACAGCAGCCCGAGGCCCGCGAAGACGCCGACCGCCAGCCACCAGTTGGCGTTGCGCGAAACGTGCAGTTCGGCGACGGCCCAGCCGGCGAGGCCCCAGAACAGAACCGAGGGCGTGTCAGGCGTGATGATGATGCCGCCCACCGCCAGCAGCGGCATCGCCAGGCTGAGCCAGAACGCGCGCCGGGCCACGATCGGATCGAACAGGATCAGCGCCGTCCGCCACAGGAAGAACGCGCCGGCGAGCGGCGCAAGCACGGCGGCGAGCCTTATCCCAATCGGGTTGTCGCCGGCTGCGGCCATGCCAGCAGCGATCATCCAGCCCGCCATGGGAGGATGATCGAGGTAGGACATGGCCGGCGCCAGCGCCCACAGCCGGTAGTAGGCTTCGTCGTCGGTGAGACCGGTGTGGGCGGCGACGAGCGCGCGCAGCCCCGTGAGCGCGACGATACCCGCGACGAGGATGATGCCCGGTCCGCCCGCCAGCTCTGCGGCGCGCCGGGGCTGGTCAGCGCTGGCGCCAGGTGAAAGCGGAACTAGCAGCATAGTTGAAGACGGCTCCCATCAGCGCCCCGGCCGTGCCGGCAAGCCACCAGCTCGGCTGGCCGGTGTAGGCCCAGCTGGCGACGCCGACATTGGCGATCGCTCCGACACTGCACACGAGATAGAACGAGAGCAGCCCCTTGAGCGCGGCCAGGCCGGCGAGGCGGCGATCGCGATAGGTCAGCTGGTTGTTGAGGAAGAAGTTCCACGTCATGGCGGCGTAGGCGGCACACGTCTGGGCCCACTCGAAGCCGAGGCCGGCAAGGCTCATCGCCCCGCGCAGCGCGGCCAGATGCACGACGAGGCCGGTCGCTCCCACCAGCCCGAACAACACGAAGCGGATCGAGAGCCGATCGCCCGACAGCTTGGCGAGCAGGAGGCCCAGATATTCGAGCACGACCAGGCTGTCGAGCTTCGACGCCCCGTGCCGGCGCGGGCGGAACCGGTAGGGCACCTCGCGCACGGACATGTCCGACCGGCTCGACGCGACGATGTCCAGCAGCAGCTTGAACCCCTGCGTCGATAGCTTGGGGGCGACCGCCTCGAAGGCTTCGCGCCGCATCATGAAAAAGCCGCTCATGGGGTCGCTGAGCTGGACGCCGAGAAGGCGCTGGGCGGCCGCAGTGGCGAGCCGGCTGCCCGACCGGCGGACGCTCGAGAAGCCGCCGTCTACCAGGCCGTTTGTTGCGAGCCGGCTGCCCACCACCAGGTCGGCCCCACTGCGGATCGCCTGCAGCATCTGCGGCAGCACCGCCTCGTCGTGCTGCAAATCCGCGTCCATGACGGCCACTACCTGGGCGGAGGACGCCAGCATGCCCTCCGCGCAGGCACCAGCCAGGCCACGCCGCCCGATGCGCCGCAGGCAGCGAACGCGCCCATCGTCGCGTGCCAGCCGGCGGGCGACGGCGGCCGTGCCGTCGCCGCTGTCGTCATCGACGAAAATGACCTCCCAGTGCACGCCGCGCAGCGCCGCCTCGAGGCTCGCGACCAAAAGCGGCAGGTTGGCGCTCTCGTTGAGGGTAGGGACGACGACGGACAGCTCCGGCGCCCCCCATGCCCCGGGTGGAGCGAGCACGCCAGCCGATGCGGCGGTGGTGGCCTCCTCGATCTCCGTGCTCGACGGCCCGCTGGCGCGACCCTCAGCCGACCTCTCGAGGATTGGCACCTTGCGTCTCCGCTCCCCCTCCTACGCCGAGAGAGGCCCCACCGACGCGTGAGGCTGGTATCTCGATGTGACAGTGGGGTGAAGGTTCGGTGACGCGACCATGACAAAAGGCGGGCTGTTGCGGGCGGGCCGCATGGCGCATGTGACGCCGAGCGCCGGCGCCGATCACCTGGCCTTGGGCGCCGCCGCAGCAATCGCCTGGGCGAGGTCGTCGCGCTCCTCGCAGCCGCTCGGGCACAGCCGCTCGAGGATGGCCAGATGCTCCCTGGCTTTGGGCACCTGGCCGGTTTCGACGTAGAGCTCTCCCAGATACTCGTGCGCGCCTTTGTGATCGGCGTCGTAGTCGAGCGCCTTCTTGTAGAAGGTCAGCGCTTTGGCGTAATCGCCAGTCTTGCGCAGGCTGAAACCGAGCAGATTGTAGACGTCGGCGTGCTGCACGCCCTTGTCGATCATGCCATCGAGGTCGACCAGCGCGCTCTTGAAGTCCTTGGCCTTGATCTTGGCGCGCACCGCCGTCAGATCGGGCGCCTCCGTCGACCCGGGGGTGTCTACGGCATGCGCTGCCGGCATGGCCAGCGTCGCGGCGACGCAGAAGGCGACGAGTGCTCTGGCAATGCTCATGCGGTACTCCGATCTTTCGCCCCTGAAAGCCCTGCCGCGGGCGCCGATTTGCCGCCTTGCCCGCGGCGATAGTTGCGCTCGCCGCGCTCACGCCTTGGCGGGGGTGAGGGCGTATCCGGCCCCATCCTTGGCAAGGGCGCCGGCGCCCGGCCAGGGGAAGTGGTAGCCCGAGACCACGATCTTGTCGGCCACGATGCGTTGGGCCAGCGCGTGGCGCGACTGCTCGGCGAGTTGTGCGTCCTGGTCGAAGACGCCGTGCCAGTGCGGCGTCTTGAGCGACAGCGCCGGCTGGTAGAAGGTGTCACCGGAGTAGATCATCTGGGCCCCGCCGGAGGCGATATGGAAGGCGACGTGGCCGGGGGTATGGCCCGGCGTCGCCACGGTGCGGATGCCCGGCGCAACCTCCGCCTCGCTGCCGACTTGCCGCACGTTCTTCCAAGTCGGGAAGGTCGCCTGGATACGCCTGGCGAGCGGACGGCGACCTTCGGGCAGCTTGTCGACGATGGCAGGATCGGTCCAGAACTTGTGCTCGGCGGCCGAGACGACGACCTCGGCATTGGGAAACACCTGCGCGTTCGTGCCTTTCTCCATCAGCCCGAAGATGTGGTCGGGGTGGAAGTGGGAGATCATGACCTTAGTGATTTTGGCCGGGTCGATCCCCGCGGTCTTCATGTTGTCGAGCAGCTTGCCGGCGGTCGGCTGTACCTGTCCGCCCGTGCCGGCGTCGAACAGCACGAGGTCTCGCCCGGTGTTGACGACCAGCGGCGTGAAGGGGATCGAGACGAACTCGTCGGTCAGGCCTGCGGCCCGCATTGCCCCCTTTACGTCGTCCACGCTGGCGTTCTTGAAGAAAGCTGGGTCGTGCGCCTTCTCCCAGATGCCGTCGTAGACTGCCGTGCACTCAAACGAGCCGACCTTGTATTTGTGGAAGGGTTGGCCCGGCGCCGGTGTCTTCTGGGCGTGTGCCGGCGCGATGAGCGCAACGCGCGAGGCCAGTCCGAGGGCGGCGGCAATGGCAGCCGAAGCAACGACGTCGCGGCGTGACGGATTGAGCATGACGTTCTCCCGGTGGGTCGAGGCCGGCGCCGTTAACGCGCCGCACAGAGCCTCAGACTCCGGGGGCTCGGCGATTATTCCCGCCCAGGCGCTCTTCGGTGCGGATGGCGTTCACGAACTCGTGGGAATAAATCGCACGGCGAGCGGATATAGACTTGTGTAGGCCGCGTGTCAGGCGTGTGTCGAAGCAATGAAGGAACGGACGAGGTTTGAGCGCTTGGCGTTGCCGCACCTGCATGCGGCACACAATCTCGCGTTCTGGCTCCTGCGCAACCGACCCGATGCCGAGGATGTCGTGCAAGACGCGTATCTCAGGGCCTACCGCGCCTTCGACGATTTCGCGGGCGAGGACATCCGGCCCTGGCTCCTCAAGATTGTGCGCAACGTCGCCTTCCGTCGGCTGGGCGACCAGAAGCGTGCGAGTAACGTGATCTCCTTCGATGCCGCCGTTTCCGACCGGATCGGCGGCGAGTCGGCGGCGCTTCAGGTGGCGGTCGAGGGGCCATCGGCGGAGGACATCCTCATCGGCGCCGGGGAGCAGGCCCTCGTCAGACAGGCGGTCGCCGAGCTTGCGCCGATTTACCGCGAGGCCATCGTGCTGCGCGAGATGGAGGCCATGTCGTACCGCGAGATCGCCGATCTGACGGGGGTCCCCATCGGCACCGTGATGTCGCGCCTGGCCCGCGCGCGGGCGGAGCTGCGCAAGACGCTTACCCGCATAATGACCAGAGATGAAAGCGATGCAATGTGACCGGGCAGCCGAGCTGATCGGCGCCTACCTCGACCAGGAGCTCGACGCCGACACACGCCGCGACGTGGCGGCGCACCTCGGCGGCTGCCCGCAATGCGCGGCCCTGGCCGACGACCAGCGGCGCATCGGCCGGCAGCTCTCCGCGCTCGGGCGTACGCCGGCTCCCGAGCATCTCGTCGCCGACGTGCGAAGGCGGCTCGCAGACGCCTCTGCCGAACAGCCCCTGCCGCGCCTCCTGGCCCGGGTGCGGGGGCTGCGCTGGTTGCGGCAGGCGGCTGCCGTGCTCTTCCTGTGCGGTCTGACGGCGGCCGCGACCGCCGTTCTCATGTCGCGGTTGGCGGCCCTGGCAACGCTGGAGCGCGAGGTGGCGGCCGCGCACGTGCGTTCGCTGCTGCAGGACAGCCCGATGCAGATTGCCTCCTCCGAGGTGCACACCGTCAAGCCCTGGTTTGCCGGCCGCCTCGATTTCGCGCCGGTCGTGAAGGACCTGGCCGCGGAGGGGTATCCGCTCGCGGGCGCTCGCCTCGATTACATCGGCGAGCGGCGCGTCGCCGCCCTCGTCTATCGCCGGCGGCTGCACGTGGTGAACGTCTTTCTGTGGCCCTCTGCCGACGTCGCCGACAGCGCGCCGCGGGAGATCGCGCATCGGGGCTACAACATGGTCGCCTGGAGCAAGGGCGGTGTCGCTTACTGGGCTGTGTCCGATCTCAACATGGCCGAGCTGCGCCAGCTGCAGGCCCAGCTCTAGCCCCCTCTCCTGTCCCTCTCCCCTGCTGGGAAGCCGTCAAGCGTTTGTCACAACACCCCACTAGAACGCTGCCGGTGAGCTATCGCATCGATCGCGCAGATCTCCGATACGCACCTGAGCCGTGAGCGGCCGTATTTCGTCGACAACTTCGAGCAGGTGGCGGCGCATCTGGCCGCGCTTCAGCCCGATCTCGTCGTCAACACCGGCGATCTCACGCTCGACGGGGCATCGCGCGAAGACGATCTCGTCGCGGCCCTGGGCCTACACGAGGCGCTGTCGCTGCCGGTGCGCTTTATTCCAGGCAATCACGACGTCGGCGAATGCCAGGACGCGCCCGGCAAGGATGTGCCGACCATCAACGCCGAGGCGCGCGATCGCTACGTGCGGCTGTTCGGGGCCGACTACTGGCAACTCGACGTGCCGGGCTGGCGCATCATCGCCATCAATGTGCAGCTGCTGGGCAGCGACCTGGCGGCGGCGGCCGAGCAGCTCGAGTTCATGGCCGCGGCCACCACGGGAGCTGGACAGCTCAGCATCGCCCTGCTGGTGCACAAGCCGCTGTTCCACCTGTCGCCCGACGAGGACGCCATCACCGGCCGCTTTGTCAATCCGGTGCCGCGGCGTCAGCTGTTGGAGGCATTCGGTGCGCGCCGGCCGAAGCTGGTGGCCTCGGGCCATGTGCACCAGTATCTCCACAACGAGGTGGAGCCGGATGCCCGGCACATCTGGGCGCCGTCCACGGCGTTCATCCTTCCGGACTGGCGCCAGCCCGTCTACGGCGCCAAGGAGGTCGGATATGTCGAGCACGTGCTGGAGCCGGACGGCCGGCACGCGAGCCGCTTCGTAGCGGTGCCGGAGCTATCCAGGCTGGTGATCACCGACGTGCCCGGGGCCTACGGGCCCATGACGTGAGCCCATCCGGCGGGCCTGCAGCTCTCGCCGCAAGCATTCGAGCGCTCACGGCAGTCGCAACAGCGGCTCGCCCATGCGCACTCGGCTGCCTGGGAGAACGCCGTCGCGGAGGCTGAAGCCGTCGGGCGCGAGCACGATGATGGTCGAGCCGTGCTCGAACCAGCCCATCTCGTCACCCTTGGCGAGGCGGACGTCGGCGATGGGGGCGGTCCAGGTCCTGTCCCGTCGATCGACCGGGATGTCGAGGAAGCGCAAGCGGATGCCGGCCACCAGGATCGCCGCCACGGCGACCAGCGCCACCACCTGGCCGTCACCGAGTTCGAGCGGGATCACGGCGCGCTCGTTCTTGCAATAGACCTTCTCGATCCGCTTGAGCGTGGGTGGGTTGACGTTCCATGCGTCTCCGGCGATGTGCGTCACCTGCTGCACCCGGCACGCGTGCGGGGCGTGGAAGCGGTGGTACATGCCGGCCGTCAGCCGCAGCGTGACATAACGGCCATGGCGATAGCGCGCCGCCAGCCCGCCGTCGCGCAGGAGCTCCTCGAGGGTATAGGGCGAGCCCTTGACCTGCAGTAGAAGGTTGTCGGCCACCGTCCCCGATGCCCCGACGATGCCGTCGCAGGGGCTGACGAGCACGCTCGGGTCGGTATCGACCGGCCGCACGCCGTCCTTGAGCTCGCGGATGAAGCAATCGTGCAGGCTGCGAAACTCGGCCTTCCTGGCCTCGCTCAGGTCGACGTCGCAGAACAGCCGCCACGTCGCGATCGACAGGTCGCGGACCACCGGCTGCTCGACCCGGCTGAACCAGCCCATGAATCGCGTGAGCGCGCGGCGCGGAACACGGTTTGTCAACACGAAGTTGAGCCCTTCGTGCTGCGTCAGGCGGGCGATGGCGGACCGGACTGTCATGGTCTTGTTGTAATCCTCGCATTCATACTCGGCGCATGGATTCGCGATACCTCACCTACCTGCTCGCCGGCGCCGGCGCCGCGAGCGCGGCGGCGATCCTTGCCCGCGTCCGCAGGCGACTGCAGCTGTCCCGGGCCAAGCACGGCTCGCTTGCCGGCCATGTCCGCTGGTCGCAGAGGATCGCCAGGCTCGTCCCGTTCTACGATTTCGACGAGGACACATTCTTCAGCTCGGATGCGGCGCCGCGCGATGTCGCCGAGCGCCGGCGGACGGGGTTCGAGGCGCTCTCGCGCCACTACCAGGAACGCTTTGCCAACACGACCGCGCTCAAGGCCGAGATCAAGAGCGGCATCTCGGACCTGCAGTTCACCGATGCCTATCGGGTGCCCTACCAGTACAGCCGCCTGGTGCGCGAGCGCCTCGGCGGAGGGCCGCTCCTCAAGTCCTCGTCCGGCGTGCGGCTGACCGACGTCGACGGCAACCAGCTCTACGATCTGGCCGGCTCCTACGGCGTCAACCTGCTGGGCTACGATTTCTACAAGACGTGCATCGAGCGCGGCATGGCGCGGGTCGCCGAGCTCGGTCCCGTTCTCGGCGCCTTCCATCCCGTGGTTGCCTACAACGTGCAGCGGCTGCGCGAGATCTCGGGCCACGACGAGGTCTCCTTCCACATGTCCGGCACCGAGGCCGTCATGCAGGCGGTCCGGCTGGCCCGCTATCATACGGGGCGCCGGCGCATCGTGCGCTTCTGCGGGGCCTATCACGGCTGGTGGGGCGACGTTCAGCCCGGCGTCGGCAATCCTTCGCCCGCGCCGGACACCTACACGCTGGCGGACCTCTCCGAGGCCACGCTGCGCGTGCTGCGGACGCGCCGCGACATCGCCTGCGTTCTCGTCAATCCCGCGCAGGCCATGCATCCCAACGCGCCGGCGCCGGGCGACTCCGCCCTCATCGACAGCTCTAGGCAGGCGGGCTACGACCGCGAGGCCTACACGCGCTGGCTGCACCGCTTGCGCACAGTCTGCTCCGAGCGCGGCATCGTGCTGATCTTCGATGAGGTGTTCGTCGGCTTCCGCCTCGCGCCCCGTGGCGCCCAGGAATACTTCGGCGTCTGGGCCGACCTGGTGACCTACGGCAAGACCCTCGGCGGCGGACTGCCCATCGGCGTGGTCTGCGGCCGCAAGGACCTCATGAAGCGCTACCGCGACGACCGGCCGGTCGATGTTTGCTTCGCGCGCGGGACCTTCAATGCCCACCCTTACGTGATGGGCGCCATGCACGAGTTCCTGTTGCGCATCGAGGCGCCCGAGATCAAGGCGCTCTATGCGGGCCTCGACGAGACTTGGGACGCGCGTGCGGCCGATCTCAACCGGCGGCTGGAGGCCAAGGGCCTGCCGATCCGGGTGGTGAACATGTCGACCATCTGGACCGTCGTCTACACGCGGGCCTCGCGCTACAACTGGATGCTCCAGTACTACTTGCGTCGCGAAGGCCTGGCCTTGAGCTGGATCGGGACCGGCCGCCTGATCTTCAGCCTGAACTACAGGGCGGAAGACTTCGAGGCGGTCGCCCAGCGGTTCCTGGCGGCGGCCGAGGCCATGGCGGGCGACGGCTGGTGGTGGCAAGCCGACGCGGCCCCGGCGCGGGGCAAGACGATCCGGCGCCAGATCCTGAACGAATTGCTCTACCATGGTCTGTGGCGGCGCTGGCGCCGCTCGCCGGCCGCCTGAGGCGGCGGCAAGCCGCCGCCCCTGCCGGCCCCCATCAGTGGGGCCGCTCCGCCGCGATCTCCGGATCGATCAGCTCGCCGCGCAGGAGGCGGAGTGGAGCCTTGTAGTAGAGCTTGATGTCGTGGAACGGGTCGGTGAGGATCTTCGTCGCCCACACGACGCCAGCCTGCACGTCCTTCATGAAGAACAGCTGCAGCATGCGGAAGATCACGCCGATCACGCCCAGCACGAGCCAGATCATGCCGAGGTTGCGCGCATAGCCCGGCCAGTCGGTGTGCGCCGGGAGCAACCCCAACAGCGTCGGATCGAGCAGCAGGACTGCGGGCAGCAGCGCCCAGATGCCCATCAACACCACCTTGCGCCGAAGGTTGTAGCCGACTTTGACATCCTCCTTGAACTCGTGGGTGGCCTGATTGACGTGATCGTAGCCCTTGGGCTCGAAGAAGAAGTGTCCGGCCTGCCGGGTCGTCATGCCGACCAGCCAGGCCAGAAGGGCGGCGACCGGCGGATCGAGGAACAGCATCACGTAGGCGACCAGGAAGCTGCTGGCGCTGACGAGATGCAGCGACTGGTTGATGCGGCTGTGGTGGTAGTAGCGATGGTCATCCCACCGTTGCGACTGGAGCTCTTGGAAGAACCCTTGCATTGCTAGTCCCCCGTTTGTTGTGGGCTGGTCGAAATCGCGATGGTTCTGCGGAAACGCTGCCGTGAAGCCAGCGGTCAGGCAGGGCGCATCGCTCCACGCGGCGCGGCATGGCTGGCGGCACCCAGCTTGCCGAAGCGGATGAGCGAGAAGTGGCCGAGCGGCGGCACCGGCTGGCGCGCGATCAGGTAGGCATCCGGCGAGCGCGCGGACCAGCGCTCGAAGCGCTCCCATGGGAACTTGGAGCGCCAACCCAGGCGCTGCGCGATCGGCTGGAACAGATGCTCGAAGGCGCGCCGGGAGCCTGCCTCGGCGCCGACGCGGTTGACGATGACGGGCTCGCCGCCGGGGCGCAGGACGCGCAGGAACTCGTCGAGCGCGACTTCCGGATTGGGCACCGTATTGACGACATACTGCGCGACCACGACGTCGAAGGAGGCATCGGGAAAGTCGAGGTCCTCCGCATCCATCACCTCGAGGCGCTCGACATGCCCGAGCCGGTCGACCGCGATCCGTCGCCGCGCCACCTCGAGCATGGGCTCGGAGATATCGATGCCGACGATGCGGCACTTCGCCGAGTAATAGGGCAGCGAGATGCCCGTGCCGACTCCGACTTCCAGAATGCGCCCGCCCACTCTCTCGCTTGCCTCGACGGCCATGCGGCGCGCATTCTCGAAGACGGACCCGAAGACTACGTCATAGACCGGCGCCCAGAGCGCATAGGTCTTGATCACCGTACTGCGGCTTATTTCCGTTGCCATCTGTGCTTTACCTCTTCTGGACGTGGCTGCGTGCCGCCTGTCGTGGCCCGCAGTCGGATGTCGACCGCCACCGGCGGCCGGCCACTCGCCACGCGACTGTCGCAACGCAGCGTGCGAGGGTAGAGCCCGGCGTCATCGAGCGGTGCTCATACCGACCGCGTGACCGACCCAAGTGGCCCGAGGACGGTGTCCGCGCTCGGGTCGAGTGCGGACTGGTGCAAAGGGAAGGCGCTGGTGGCGACGGTGCTCATGTGAGCGAGAAACTGGCTGGCGCTCGCCTGCCAGGAGTACTGCAGGGCGTGCTGTCGGCATGCCTGCCGCGACAGCTCGAGTGCATCGAGGCAGGCGCGCCCCAGGTCGTCGGACAGCGCGCCGACGGGGGAGCCCGCAAGCACGTCCTTGGGGCCGGTTACCGGATAGGCGGCGACGGGAACGCCGCTTGCCAGGGCTTCGAGCTGGACGATGCCGAAGGTGTCGGTTTTGCTTGGGAAAACGAACACATCGGCCGAGGCGACGTGGGCGGCAAGGCGTTCCCCGCCGAGCGCGCCCAGGAACTTCGCGTCCGGAAACCGCGCGCGCAGATCCGCCTCCTGCGGTCCGTGTCCGATCACGACCTTGGTGCCGGGTAGATCGAGTGAGAGGAACGCCTCGAGGTTCTTCTCCGGTGCGATGCGCCCGACGCACATGAAGATCGGCCGGGGCAGGCCCAGGTCGATGGCGCGATCGGGGTGGAACAGCCGCGTGTCGACGCCGCGACTCCACAGCTTGAGGCGCGCAAAGCCGCGTCCGGCAAGCTCGGCCATCAGCGACGGGGTCGACACCATCGTCACGGCCGCGGCGTTGTGAAAGCGGCGCAGCGCAGCGTAGCCCCACGCGATTGGGAACGGCGCGCGCGCGGCGATGTACTCGGGAAACCGCGTCGTGAAGCTGGTGGTGAACGGCAAGCGGCGGGCGCGGCAGTAGCGCCGGACCATAAAGCCGATCGGGCCCTCGGTGGCGATATGGATCGCGTCCGGCCTCGCCCGCGCGATGCGGGCGGCGATCTCGGCGGGCCTAGGAAGGGCGCAGCGCAGGCCCGGATAGGTCGGCAGGGGCACCGAGGCGAAGCCATCAGGCGTGATGAACTCCACCGTCGAGCCGAGCGCTTCCGCGCTTCTGGCCAGTGCCTCCAAGGTGCGCACGACGCCGTTGATTTGCGGATGCCAGGCGTCCGTCGCGATCAAGACCCGCATCGCCTGTCTGCCCCTGAGAAAGAAACCATGTCTGGGAAGTGCGCAAGCAAGACCAGAACCCCCGACTCGTTCGTGCGACTCGGCCTCGTGCGCGCCGAACAATCGCCGCTGCATATTTCAATGGTGTGACAACGCATCAGTGGTGTGACAGCGCACCGCGCCCGCGCGGTGCCGCCGAGCACGCGCGCGAGCGCTCGACCGCGCTGCGCTGACACATACCTGACACGCAACTGTCGTCGAGCGCTGCTAGGAGTTCCAAGAGCCGAAAATCTGAGCGAGGTCGGGCTGTGGCGCTGGACGTAGCAGCCGAAGCGGGAGCCGTTCGGCTTTCAGTCGTTGCCCCATGCTTCAACGAGCAGGACTGCCTACACGAGTTCTACCGGCGCACGACCGCGTCCTGTGCCAGCGTCGTTGCCGAAGACTACGAAATCATCCTCGTCGATGACGGTTCGCGAGACGACACCTGGCAGATCATCCAATCCCTGTCGCAGGCCGACAGCCGGGTGGTCGGCGTCCACCTGATGCGCAATCACGGCCACCAGCTTGCGGCCACGGCTGGGCTCTACGTGGCGCGCGGACGGCGCATCATGCTGATCGACGTCGACCTGCAGGACCCGCCCGAGCTGATCGCCAGCATGATGGAGAAGATGGACGACGGGGCCGACGTCGTGTACGGCCGGCGCACGCTGCGCGAGGGCGAGACCTGGTTCAAGCGGGCGTCCGCGGCAAGCTTCTATCGCCTGCTCTCCCGCCTTGCCAACGTGCCCATCCCCGAGGACGCCGGCGACTTCCGCCTGATGCGGCGGCGCGTGGTCGACGCGTTGTTGGCGATGCCGGAGCGCGAACGCTTCCTGCGCGGCATGGTGAGCTGGATCGGCGGCAACCAGGTGCCTCTCGACTACGCGCGCGATCCGCGCCATGCCGGGCACACGAAGTATTCGCTGGCGAAAATGCTGCGGTTCGGCACCGATGCCGTGACCAGCTTCTCGATCGCGCCGCTCCGCTTCGCCGTCTGGCTCGGGCTGGCGATCGCCGGCCTGGCGATGCTGCTGCTCGGCTACAGTGTCTGGCGCTGGCTCAGCGGCGACGTGGTGACGGGCTGGACCAGCATCATGACGGCTATCGCCCTGTTTGCGGGTGTGCAGCTGCTGGTGCTCGGCATCATGGGCGAGTACCTGGGACGGCTGGTCCAGGAGGCCAAGGGCCGGCCTCTGTTCCTGATCGATTCGGTCACCGTCGCCGGCCGCAATCACAACCTCCCCTTCGACTTCTGGCGCATGCCGCACCACCATCGGCAGGCGATGCTGTCCGGGTTGGCGCCGCCAGCCCGGATGGAGGAGGCGTGCGGGACGGAGCCCGCTCGCAGCGGCCCCGTGCGCGGGGACGTGCGTGCGTAGCCCAGCCATCTGGCCAAGCACCCTCGGCGGCTCGTTGGGGCTCCTGGCGTCGCCGGCCCTCTTTGCGCTGGTGGGTGGCGTCAGCACCGTGATCGACGTTGCCGTCTTCTGGATCCTGCTCGAGCTGGCGCAGGCGCCGGCGTTGCTGGCCAACGCGGTGAGCTATTCGGTGGGGGCGGTCAACAGCTTCCTGCTCAACAAGCTCGTCACCTTCCGTCACCGGCAGACCAGCCGCAGCTCGGCGCAGCAGTTGGCGGCCTTCGTGGTGGTGAGGGTGGTTTGCCTCGGCGTGTCGTCGCTCGCGCTGGCCGTCGCCTTGCCTTTCATGTCGAGCCTTGCCGCCAAAGGGGTCTCGGTGGTCGTCGCGTTCGCCCTCGCCTACGCGCTGTCGAGCCGACTGGTGTTTCGCTGATCGAACGCGGCCGCGAGGGCGCAGAAAGATGCACCATCCCGCGCAGAGGCCCTCGCACTTCGAGGGTGCCGATGCCGCCGCGCCCGGGTCCGGCGCGCGCGAGCAGCGGGTGGCTGCGTGGCTGCTCGCCGCCAGCCTCGTGACGCTGGCCGTGCCGGTGCTTCTCGCCTCCATCCCGCCGCTACTCGACTATCCCAACCACCTGGTGCGGCTTTGGCTGATTGCCGGCGGCGCCGACGCCCCGCCGCTCTCGCACATGTATGCGGTGTCGTGGGGCAGCGCCTACACCAATGTCGGCATCGACTATCTGGGCGCCGTGCTTGGCCGGTTCGTGCCCGCTGCTGCCCTGGGCTCGGGGCTCGTGTGGCTCGCGCTGGTGCTGCCGCCGCTGGGGGCTGCGGCCCTGAACCGGGCGCTGTTCGGCGGCATCCACTGGTGGCAGATCTGCTTCGCCTTCTTTGCGTGCAACGCCACGCTGCTGGGCGGCTTCCTGAACTTCCACATCGGACTGGGGCTCGCTCTGCTGGGCGCCGCCCTCGAGCCGCGTCTCGACCGGTCGGCGCCGGCGCTGCGGATCGGCACCCGGCTCGGTATTGCCGTGGCGTTGCTATTCATGCACGTCTTTGCCTTGGCGTTCTATTGCGCCCTGCTGGCGGGCATCGGCTTCGGGCCCGGCATGCCCGCGCTGCGCGACTTCGGCCGCCGGGCCGTCCGCGCCGTCCTGACGGCGGCGGTGGCGGCCATGCCGGTGCTCACGCTGATCGTGCTGGCCCCGCACCTTCCGGGCGCCCATGTCGGCCAGGCGGGCAATGCGCCGATCTGGGATTTCTCGGCACTCGGCAAGACCTACGTGCTGCTGTCGGCGGTCGCGACCTATGCGCTCTGGCTCGATCTGTTGCTGGCTGCCGCCGTTCTCGCCCCGTTGGTGTGGGCGCTCTGGAACGGCCGGCTCGGGACGCATGCCGGCCTGCTGCTGTCGGCCTTGGGCCTCGTGCTGCTCGCGCTCGCCGCCCCGACGGCGGTGGCCGGCACCTGGTGGATCGACAACCGCTTCCCCATTATGGCCCTGCTGGCGCTGCTCGCCGGCACGCGGCCGGACCTCGCGCTCTCGGTGACGGGCCGGACGCTGATCGCCGCCGCGCTTGCCAGCGGCGTGATGGCGCGCACCGGCTCGATCGCCTACGTCTGGCACGAGCGCCAGGCCGACGTGCAGGCGTTGCGCCGGGCCGTCGAGCTGGTGCCGGCCGGCGCCGCCATCCTGCCGCTCGACGCGGTAGTCGCCGAAGTCGGGGCGCGCGTCATCCCGGTCGGCCGCTATTTTCACAACGGCCATCCGACCCACTGGAGCCTGCCCGTGCTCGCCATCATGTGGCGGCAGGCGTTCGTGCCCAACCTGTTCTGGGCCGCGGGCAAGCAGCCGCTGCGCGTCCTGCCGCCCTGGGACCAGATCTCGTTCCCCGAGGACGGGCTGCTACCCTGGGATGCGTTGCTGGAGCCGGACAAGACGCCTGCGCATTTCCGCGACTGGCGCCAGCGCTACGACTACGTGCTGCTGGTCAACGCCGATGCGGGAACAGGCATCGAGCTCGCCGCATTCCCGGAATTGCGGCTGGCCAGGGACGAGGGCTTCGCGCGCCTCTACGTCGTTCGCGCACCGGCGCGCGTCGGGCCCGAGCTTCCGCACGCCGCGACGCGATAGGAGCAAGCGGGCCGGCGCTCGCAGGCGTCACGTCGCGCCTCAGCCGCGTTTCGAGGAGGGGCGTCCGTCTCGCGTATAGGGATACATCTCGCAGATGTCGGCGCCGGGCAGGGCCGTCTCCATGCGCTGCCACACGTCCACCACGGTGCTCGCGACCTCGTCGGTGATGCCGGCCGCGCGGGCGTTCTCCAGGTAGAGCTTGATGTCTTTGAGCTGCAGCTTGGCGGTGAAGCCGGCGTCGTAGCGGCCGTGCATGATGCGGCGGGGAAACTTGTCGTCGGTCGCCGAGTTGCGCCCCGTGGAGGCGTTGACGATGTCGAGGATGGTCTTCATGTCGATGCCCTGGCCGGTGCCGAAGGCGATCGCCTCCGAGGTGGCGGCGAGCGCCGTGGCGGAGAGGTAGTTGTTGAGGAGCTTGACCGCTTGGCCCTGGCCGGGCTTCGGCCCGACGTGGAACGGCTTGCCCATTAGCGCGACCAGCGGCTTGACGCGCTCGTAGGTGGCGGGCGCGCAGGCCAGCATGATGGCGAGCGTCGCCTTGTCGGCGCCGCCGGTGCCGCCGGAGACGGGCGCATCGACGAATTCGATGCCGGCCTTGGCGAGCAGCGCTGCGACCGCCTCGGCGGCCTTGATGCCGATGGTGGAGGTGTCGATCACGGTCTTGACCCGGCGCGAAGCAGCCGCCGCGATCTCGCGCGCCACGGCCTCCGACACGCTGCCATCAGGGAGGGAGAGGACGATCGTGCCGGCCTTCTGCGCAACTTCTGCATTGCTCTTGGCGACGGCGGCCGCGGGTGGCGCGCGCTCTGTGCTCACGGCGTCGGCCACCACCAAGGGATAGCCGGCCGCCACCAGGTGCCGGCTCATGCGGTGCCCCATGCTGCCGACGCCGATCCAGCCGATTGTTTCTTTCATGTGTGTTGCTCCCTGTAGGGCGCAATAAGGCGTTAGCCGCATTGCGCCGACTAGCGGTGCCCGATGGGTCGGCGCATTGCGCCTTTGGCCAATGCGCCCTACGACGGCAGTTAAGCCGGCGGCGGGACAATGATGTCGGCGTAGGCGTGGCGCTTGGTGATCAGGCCGGCGTGCTGGAAGATGTCGAGCGTCGCCTCGAAGGCCGGTTTGGTGATCTCCACGTGCGGCGTCCAGTTGCCGAGCTTTTGGTAGGTGGCAATGGTCTGGGTCAGCACGGGCAGGTCGATGTCCTTGAAGAACGGCGCCTCGGCCTTGGCGACCTCGGCAGCCGGCGTGGCGATCAGCCAGGCGCGGGCCTTGCGGTAGGCGCGCATGAACCGCTTGGCCGTGTCGGTGGCGAGCCATGCGCGCGTGGCGGCGAGGCTGGAGAAGGCGCATGGCCCGATGGCGTCGCCGAGGGAAGCGACGATGTGGCCCACATGATCGTGCACCAGCTGCTGCGGCGCCGGCCCCTGCAGATGGACGTAGTCGCCCTCGCCCTTGCGGAAGGCGGCGATCATGTTCTCGGTCGAGCCGACGTCGATGGCGCTGATGGCCTTGAAGTCGAGGCCCTTCTTGAAGCAGGCGTACTTGAACATGGCCATCGGCTGCCCGCCGTGATCGATGATCACGCGCTTGCCCTCGAGCTTGTCCCACCCGAAGCCGGGATCGGCGCTGCGGCCGGTGAGGAAGAAGCCGTCCGTCTCATTGATCTGGGCGAAGTGCACGGCCGGCGGTTGCTTGCCCTGCTCGAGCGGAGCAAAGCCCTGGCTCGGCGCGGACTGGGCGACATGCACGGTCCCGTCGATCAGGCCGGCGATGGCCGACTTGCCGGGCGGGGAGACCGAGTGCTTCGGGTCCAGACCTTCCTCCTTCAGGAAGCCGCCGGCAATGGTGGCGATGAGGGGGGAATAGAAGGCGGAGAAACGGGTGAATTGAATGCTGATCTCTTGAGCCAACGGTGCCTCCCTGGCGACGCTACCTTTGGCCGAACATGGTCCCGTCCGCCCTGTGCCCGTCAAGCGCCAAATTGCTGTCGGGCGGGCTCGGATGGCGGGCCGCACGCCGCCAGCTGGGCGCGGATGGCCTCGAAAATCTCGTCCTCGATGCCGAGCACGGCGACGTGGGAGGCGAGGTTGTTGAAGTATTCGAGGTTGGTGCCGAGAATGCCGGACCCGGTTGCGATCAGCCGTGCGGCCTCGCCGACGTCGATGTCGGCAAACCTCGGGCTCTCTTGGTTCATGACGAATGCCAGGGCCTCGATGCGCCCTTGCGGCGTCTCCACCGTGCGAAAGGTGGGAACATAGCCCTCGCTGATCATCTCCCGCATCCAGAGAATCTCGGTCTCGCGGTCGACCGCGAAGGCCGGGATGCGGAACGCAAGCCCGCGGCATTCGCCGCCCTCATCGAGGGCCGCCATCAGCGCGGGCTTCTCTTTCGATCCGCGGCCGATCTCGATCTTCAGGCAGAAGCGGCGATGAAAGCCTGCAAGCGTCGCCTTCCTGATCTCGACGATGTGGATGGCGGGGTCCCACATCAGCGATCCATAGGCGAAGAGCCACAGGTCCTGGTCCAGGCGGCCGGCCAGGGCCTGGCTGCGCGTGGCCTCCCTTTCCTCGTGGGTTCGGCGCCAGCTCTCGCCGTAGCCGGCCTCCCGCCCGCGCTTGTCCCAGTCGATGAACGTGTCGCGCGAGATGCGGAACGTTGATTGCTCGGGCGCAAGGATTTTGGCCCTGAGCATCGGCACATGCGCGAACGCTGTCGCGGGGATCAACACGCGAGCCTCCCTTCGCATCCGTACCGATCTTTCGGCATCTTCCCTCAACTTCGGCCCTGGCCAAAGCGCGAAGCCGGGAAGACCCAGTGATCAAAGGCAAGGCAGTCCCGTGCGGACTGCCTGCTTAAAGAGCGGGCAGTCGGCCGGCGTCGCTCCCTTCGTCTGACCACCGGCGGTCTCAGTGAGAGCCGAATTTGTTCGCGATCTCAATCCCTTCGACGAGCGCAGCCCGCGGCGCAGGGCGATGGCATGTGGCTTGCTCCTAGCCCTCTTTCGAACGGTCCACGGTACGGGGGTAATCGGATGAAGCGTCGCGACTTCCTCAAGAAGGCTTCGGCGGCGGCGGCAGCGTCCGCAATTCCCGCACCCGCCGTCTGGTCGCCCGCCAAGGCCCAGTCGCGCCAGGAGACGGTGCTCGTCGTCACCGAATACGGTCCCAACAGCTTCGACATCCACGCCGTCGGCACCAACCGGCCGGGCTACGAGGTGTCCTGGAATTGCTACGACCGCTTGATGTCGCACGGCACCAAGACGCTGCCCGACGGCACGCTCTCCTATGACCGCGACAAGTTCACACCCGAGCTGGCCGAGGACTGGAACGTCACCGACACCTCCGTCACCTTCAAGCTGCGCAAGAACGCCAAGTTCCACGACGGCACGGCGATCACGGCCAAGGACGTCAAGTGGTCCCTCGACCGCGCGGTCTCGGTCGGCGGCTTCCCGACCTTCCAGATGAAGGCCGGCTCGCTCGAGAAGGCCGAGCAGTTCGTGGTCGTCGACGACCACACGCTGCGCGTCGACTTCATCCGCAAGGACAAGCTGACGCTGCCTGATCTCGCCGTCATCGTGCCGGCCGTCTACCACTCCGAGCTGGTCAAGAAGAACGCCACCGAGAAGGATCCCTGGGGCCTCGAGTACACCAAGACCAACATCGCCGGCGGCGGCGCCTTCAAGGTGACGCGCTGGCAGGCCGGCACCGAGGTCGTGTTCGAGCGCAACGACGACTGGAAGTCGGGCGAGCTGCCGAAGGTCAAGCGCGTGGTGTGGCGCACGGTGCCGTCGGCCGGCAACCGGCGCGCGCTGATCGAGCGCGGGGACGCCGACATCTCCGTCGACCTACCCAACAAGGACTTCGCCGAGCTGAAACAGGCCGGGAAGGTGGCCGTGGTCACTAACCTGATCGGCAACGGCATCGGCTACATCGGCATGAACTGCAAGAACCCGCCCTTCAACAACGTGAAGGTGCGCCAGGCCGTCGCCTACGCCATCCCCTACCAGAAGATCATGGATGTGGTGATGTTTGGCCTCGCCGGGCCTATGTACGGGGCCAAGCCCGGCTCGCCGCTCCAGACCGCCTGGCCGCAGCCGCATCCCTACACGACCGACATCGCCAAGGCCAAGCAGCTGCTCAGCGAGGCAGGCCACCCCAACGGCTTCGAGACGACGCTGTCGTTTGATCTCGGCTTCGCCGTCGTCAACGAGCCGCTGTGCATCTTGGTGCAGGAGAGCCTCGCCCAGATCGGCATCAAGACGACCATCAACAAGATCCCCGGCTCCAACTGGCGCAACGAGCTGCTGAAGAAGGAGCTGCCGCTGATCGCCAACTTCTTCTCGGGCTGGCTCGACTATCCGGAATACTTCTTCTTCTGGTGCTACCACGGCCAGAACGCCGTCTTCAATACGATGAGCTACCAGGACAAGGACATGGACGCCATGATCGATGCGGCGCGCGTCGCGGCCGCCAGCGGCGACAAGGCGGCCTACGACAAGAACGTGGCGGGCTTCGTCAAGAAGGCGTTCGACGAGGTGCCGCGCATCCCGCTGTTCCAGCCGACGCTGAGCATGGCGCTGCAGAAGAACGTCACCGGCTACCGGTACTGGTTCCACCGGCAGCTCGACTACCGCACTCTGGCAAAGGCTTGACGGCCGCCGCGGCCGGGGAAGGGACGCGGGTTTCATGTGGAGCATGGCGCTCAGGCGCATGATGGTCGCCCTGCCTAGCCTGGTCGGGGTGGTGATCGTGACTTTCCTGCTGACGCGCGCGCTGCCGGGCGATCCGGCCGCCTATTTTGCCGGACCGGCGGCGAGCAGGGAGGCGATCGAGCAGATCCGGGTGAAGCTCGGCCTCGATCAGTCGCTGCCCGTGCAGTTCGTGCGCTATGTGGCGGACCTGGCGCGGGGCGACTTCGGCCTGTCGCTGACCACGGGCCAGCCCGTCCTCACCGAGATCAGGACGCGGCTGCCGGCGTCGGCTGAGCTGACCCTGCTCGGCCTAATCGTGTCGATGGGGATCGCGGTGCCGCTCGGCATCATCGCCGCGACGCGGCCCGGCTCGCTCGTGGACCACGCCTGCCGGGTGGTGGCGACTGCCGGCGTGTCGCTGCCCGTGTTCTTCACGGGGCTGATCCTGGTCTACGTCTTCTACTACCTGCTGGGGTTTGCGCCCGCGCCGCTCGGGCGGCTCGATATCTTCTACAACGCGCCGCCACAGGTGACGGGCTTCTATCTGATCGACTCGGCGATCATCGGCGACTGGGAGGTGTTCCGCGCCAGCCTCAAGCAGTTGGTGCTGCCGGCGCTGACGCTTGCCATCTTTTCGTTGGCGCCGATCGCGCGCATGACGCGGGCTTCCATGCTGGCGGTGCTCGCTTCCGACTTCGTGCGCACGGCGCGGGCGAGCGGGCTGACCCCGTTCACGGTGATCGTCACCTACGCCTTCCGCAATGCCATGCTGCCGGTGATCACCACGCTCGGCATGGTGTTCTCCTTCCTGCTCGGCGCCAACGTGCTGGTGGAGAAGGTGTTTGCCTGGCCCGGCATCGGCTCCTATGCGGTCGAGGCGCTGATCGCGTCGGACTTCGCTCCCGTGCAGGGCTTCGTGCTGACCATGGCGGTGATGTACGTCGCCCTCAATCTGCTGATCGACATCCTCTACGGCCTGATCGACCCGCGCGTGAGGATCGAGGCATGAGCGATATCGCATCGGCCAAGGCGGAGGTGCATGCGACCGGTCTGGCCGCCACCATCGGGCATGTGCGCTACGTGCTGGGCGAGAACCGGGTCACGGGCTTTGCCTTCGGCCTGTTCGTGCTGATCGTGCTGGCGGCGCTAATCGGGCCCTACGTGGTCCCGTACGACCCGCTGGCGAGCAACACGGCCGCGGCGCTGAAGGGCCCCTCGGCCAGCCATTGGTTCGGCACCGACCAGCTCGGCCGCGACATCTTCAGCCGGGTGATCGTCGCCACCCGGCTCGACTTCATCATCGCCGTGTCCTCGGTGGCGCTGGTGTTCCTGATGGGCGGGCTCGCGGGCGTGGCGGCGGGCTTCTTCGGCGGCTGGACCGATCGCGTCGTGTCGCGCATCGCCGACACCATCATGGCCTTCCCGCTGTTCGTGCTGGCCATGGGCATCGTCGCAGCCCTCGGCAACACGGTGCAGAACATCGTGCTGGCGACCGCGATCGTCAATTTTCCGCTCTATGCCCGCGTTGCTCGCGCCGAGGCCAACGTGCGCCGGGAGGCCGGCTTCGTGCAGGCGGCGCGGCTATCGGGCAACGGCGAGGCGCGCATCCTGCTCGGGCACGTGCTCCCCAACATCATGCCGATCATGATCGTGCAGATGTCGCTGACCATGGGCTACGCCATCCTCAACGCGGCGGGCCTCTCCTTCATCGGCTTGGGGGTGCGTCCGCCGACGCCGGAATGGGGGATCATGGTGGCGGAGGGTGCGGCTTTCATGGTGTCGGGCGAGTGGTGGATCGCGTTCTTCCCGGGCCTGGCACTGATGATCGCAGTGTTCTGCTTCAATCTGCTCGGCGATGGCCTGCGCGACATCGTCGATCCGCAGCGGCGCACGTGAGGGAGGCATGACCGCGCTCCCGCTCCTCGACGTGCGCGACCTGACCGTGGAGTTCTCGACGCGGCGCGGCATCGTGCGGGCAGTGCAGCACGTCGATATCTCCGTCGCCAAGGGCGAGACGGTCGGCATCGTCGGCGAGTCGGGCTCGGGCAAGTCCGTCACCACCTACGCGGTCATGCGCATCCTCGACCGCGCGGGCCGCATTGCCGAAGGCTCGGTGAGCTTCACCGGCATCGACGTGCGCAACGCCGCCGAGGGTGCGATGCGCAACCTGCGTGGGCGCGAGATCTCTATGATCTTCCAGAACCCGCGCGCGGCGCTGAACCCGATCCGCAAGGTCGGCCATCAGATCGAGGACGTGCTGCGCCAGCACGCCCAGGCAGGCTCCGACGATGTCACCGCGAAGACCATCGCCATCCTCGAGCAGGTGCGGATCGCCCGCCCGGCCGAGCGCTATCACGCCTACCCCTTCGAGCTCTCCGGCGGCATGTGCCAGCGCGTCGTCATCGCGCTGGCGCTCGCCTGCCGGCCGCAGCTGCTGATCGCCGACGAGCCGACCACCGGCCTCGACGTGACGACGCAGAAGACGGTGATGGATCTCGTCGTCGAGTTGACGCGGGCGCGCGGCATGTCGACCATTCTGATCACGCACGACCTGGGACTGGCCGCGGCCTACTGCGACCGCGTCGTCGTCATGGAGAAGGGCCGCGTGGTCGAGACGGCGGCGTCGAAGGCGATCTTCACGGCGCCGTCGCACCCCTACACGAAGAAGCTGATGCGGGCGACGCCGCGGCCAGGCGTATCCCTGCGCGATCTGCTGCCCGAGGACGCTTCGACCGGTGCCGAGCTGCCGCCTGCAGCGCCGCCGCCGGCGGCCAAGCGCAACGGCGCGGCGGCGCCCGACGCTGGCAACAAGGCGCCGCTGCTGGTCGTCGACAAGCTCGTCAAGGAATACCCACGCATGAAGCCGGGCGCGGGGCTCGGCGCCCTCTTCAGGCGCGCGGTGCCGGAGCAGGCCGAGGCCGAGGTCTTTCGTGCGGTGGACGGCATCAGCTTTACGGTGCATCGCGGCGAGAGCGTGGGACTGGTCGGCGAGTCGGGCTGCGGCAAGTCGACCACCTCGACCATGGTCATGCGCCTGATCGACAAGTCCCACGGCAGCATCGTGTTCGATGGCCAGGACATTGGCGCGATCCCGGCCAAGAAGTTCGCCCGGCTGCCGCTGCGCAAGCGCATCCAGATGGTGTTCCAGGACCCCACCGACAGTCTCAACCCGCGCTTCACCGCCGCGCGCGCCATCGCCGACCCGATCCTGCGGCTCGGCAACGTCAGGGGCGGCAAGGCGGTACGCGCGCGCTGCGAGGCGCTGGCGACGCAGGTGGGGCTGCCGCTCAATCTGCTCGACCGCTTCCCGCACCAGCTCTCGGGCGGACAGAAGGCGCGCGTCGGCATCGCCCGGGCGATCGCGCTCAACCCCGATCTCATCATCCTCGACGAGCCGACCGCGGCGCTCGATGTGTCGGTGCAGGCGGTCGTGCTCAACCTGCTGCAGGAGCTGAAAGAGCAGCTGGGGATGAGCTACCTGTTCGTCTCCCACGACCTCAACGTGGTGCGCCTTCTGTGCGACCGTGTCATTGTCATGCAAGCGGGCAAGATCGTGGAGGAGGGGCCGACGGAGCGCGTTCTCTTCGCGCCCGAGGCGGAGTATACCCGCGAGCTGCTGGCCGCCATCCCGCATCCGCCGGTGTGACTGAGCTGAGTTGCAAGGTTGGGTTAGCGCGATAGCGCGTAACCCAACATCGGCTGTGCAAGGTCATGTTGGGTTTTCCTTCGGCCCAACTCAACCTACGCTCTACGCAACGAGCTGCCAGAAGATCAGGATCAGCCCCACCACCGACACGGTCCAGGCGCCCGTGCGTGCCCAGGGGATGCCGGCGATGTAGAGCACGGCGTGCGCCACCCGGCCCCAGAAGAACAGCTGCGCGCCGAGCAATGTGATGGGATTACTCACGCCGACGATCTTGGCGGCGAACACCAGGATGGCGAACAGCACCAAGCTTTCCAGCATGTTGCGATGGGCGCGCTCGGCGCGGCCGGCCCAGCTCGTCATCTCGGGCAGGCCCTCGCGGTTGCCGGCCAACGTCGGCAGGCCCACCTGCAACGTGGCCCCGCTCGCGGCGATGACAACGAGAACGAGTGTAAGCGCTGCCGACCACAGCAGATACAAGAGCTCAGGTGTCATGGCATGTCCTCCCTCTGACCCCGCGCGCGAAGCTATCCGCTCCATGTGACAGTACGGAAGCGCTCCGTTCGCTGTCGAGGGAGCTGGTGTGCACTGCCGCGAGGCAAATGCGCTCCGGCCCGGGCGTAGCCTGTTCACTAAATGGCCCAAGGGGTATCCAGCCCCCCTTTCGACATGGCGGCATCCGCGCTATGCCAGGGCACCCCCGCAAGCACAAATGCCATGGAGGACAGTGAGCCATGACGAAGGCAATGACGTTGCAGCAGGTGGCGCAAGCCATGGTGGCGCCGGGCAAGGGCATCCTGGCCGCCGACGAAAGCACGGGCACCATCAAGAAGCGCTTCGAGTCCATCAAGGCGGAGAGCACGGCCGACAGCCGCCGCGACTATCGCGAGATGCTGTTCCGCTCCACCGAGGCGATGCAGAGCCACATCTCCGGCGTCATCCTCTACGATGAGACCATTCGCCAGAAGGCCAAGGACGGCACGCCGCTGCCCAAGGTGATCGAGGCCGCCGGCGCGCTGCCGGGCATCAAGGTCGACGCCGGCACCAAGCCGCTGCCCTTCTGTGCGGGCGAGTTGATCACCGAGGGGCTCGACGGCCTGCGCGACCGCATCAAGGACTATGTCGGGCTCGGTGCCAAGTTCGCCAAGTGGCGCGCCGTCATCGATATCGGCAGGAACATGCCCTCCTACAACTGCATCAATGCCAACGCGCAGGCGCTGGCGCGCTACGCCGCGCTGTGCGTGGAGGGCGGGCTGGTGCCGATCGTGGAGCCCGAAGTGCTGATGGACGGCGACCACGATATCGACACGTGCGAGAAGGTCACCGAGTGGATGCTGAACGAGACCTACAACCAGCTCTACTACGCCAAGGTGCCGCTGGAGCAGACCGTGCTCAAGCCGAACATGGTGATCGCCGGCAAGAAATGCCCAAAGCAGGCGAGCCGCCAGGAAGTGGCCGAGCGCACGCTGAAGGTACTCGGCCGCTGCGTACCACCGGCGGTGCCGGGCATCGCCTTCCTGTCGGGCGGCCAATCTGACGAGGACGCAACTGCGCACCTGCACTTTATGAACGAGATGAAGCGCCAGTTCGGGGGGAGTGTGCCTTGGCCCTGGCACCTGACGTTCTCCTACGGCCGCGCCCTGCAGGCGGCGCCGCTCAAGGCATGGGGCGGCAAGGCGGAGAACCTGGCGGCCGGCCAGCGCGCCTTTGCCCACCGCGCCAAGATGAACGGCGTGGCGACCCTGGGCAAGTGGAGCGAGCAGATGGAGAAAGCGGCCTAGTCAGCGCGCTCACATATGGATGGCGCGCTTGGCGACGGCGAGCGCGGCTTCCTTGACGGCCTCGGTCAGCGTCGGGTGGGCGTGGCAGGTGCGGGCGAGGTCCTCGGCCGAGCCGCCGAACTCCATGGCAAGCGCGGCTTCGGCGATCATCTCGCTCGCCTGCGCGGCAATGATGTGCACGCCGAGAATGCGGTCGCTCGCCGCGTCGGCCAGGATCTTGACGAAGCCATCGGTGGTCTTGTTGACCTTGGCGCGGCCGTTGGCGGTGAAGGGAAACTTGCCGACCGTGTAGGCGACGCCGGCCTGCTTGAGATCCTCCTCGGACTTGCCGACCAGCGCCACCTCGGGAAACGTGTAGATGACGTTGGGGATGACCTCGTAGTTCACGTGGCCGGCCTGGCCGGCCAGGATCTCGGCCACGGCCATGCCCTCGTCCTCGGCCTTGTGGGCGAGCATCGGCCCGGCGACGACGTCGCCGATGGCATAGATGCCGGGAACGCCGGTCTGGAAATGGGTATCGACGACGATGCGCTTCTTGTTGTCGAGCTTGACGCCGGCGGCCTCCAGGCCGAGCCCGTCGGTGTAGGGCACGCGACCGATTGCCACCAGCACCACGTCGGCGTCCATCGTCATGGCCGGTCCGCCGCCAGCCGCCGGCTCGATCGCGACCTTGTGCGCGGCCCCGTTGCGGGCGACGCCGGTGACCTTGCTCGCCAGCTTGAAGCTCATGCCCTGCTTCATCAGGAGGCGCTGCACCGTCCTGGCAACCTCGGCGTCGATGCCGGGCAGCACGCGGTCGAGGAACTCGACCACCAGCACCTCGGCGCCGAGCCGCCGCCACACCGAGCCGAGCTCGAGCCCGATCACCCCGGCGCCGATCACCAGCAGGCGTTTGGGCACCTTGGGCAGCGACAGCGCTCCCGTCGACGACACGATGGTCTGCTCGTCGATGTCGACGCCCGGCAGCTTGGCCACCTCCGAGCCGGTGGCGATGACGACGCTCTTGGTCTCCAGCATCTGCCGGTCGCCGGTGGCGAGCGTCACGCCGACCTTGCCGCCGCCCAGGACCGTGGCCTTGCCGTGGAGGGCGTCGATCTTGTTCTTCTTCAGCAGGAACGCCACGCCGTCGACGTTACCTTTCACGCCCTGGTCTTTGAAGGCCAGCATCTTGGCCAGATCGAGCCTGGGGGCGACCTCGATGCCCATGGCGGCGAAGTCGTGGCCGGCCTCTTCGTAGGCCTCGGAGGCGTGCAGCAGCGCCTTGGAGGGGATGCAGCCGACGTTGAGGCAGGTGCCGCCGTGGGTCGTCCGCTTCTCGATGACGGCGACCTTGAGGCCGAGCTGCGCGGCGCGGACGGCGCACACGTAGCCGCCGGGCCCGGTGCCGATGACGATCAGGTCGTAGGACATTGCTCTGTTCTGCCTGGATCAGACCGCCATCAGCTTGTGGATGTCGGCTTGCCGCTCGCAATCTCGGCGCAGCGAATCTGCTCCAAAATCAATTTCATTGCCCGAGTCATCAACCCAAGAGATGTGATGGCCGTACTCCTCGACTTGCATCTTCTTGAAGTTCTCCGGTGACTGGAGATACGTGAATATTCGCCCTCGAGCGATGATCGGCCTCAGATCAACGACGCCCTCGTACCCGTCGTCGAACACGAGCTTGACGACGCCAAGGATGACGACATCCGCCGAAACTATGCGAGGCAAGACTTTCATTTGATCCTCTTCACGGGCCGACCGGCGCGCGCAAGATGCCAGGCTTCCAGCAACGCCGCCCGACGAGGTTCCGCCCACGCCAGGAGCTTGCGCAGCCTTGCTCTCGGCAATCGTCCTCGGATCACTTCCATAGTTTCGATCTCTATCACGACGCGGTATTCAGCGGCGAGCGCGTGAAAATGCGGCAGGCCATGGTCATTGCCGTAGACCAAGACCTTGATGCCATCCACGATCGCCACGGTTGGCATTGGCGTTGTTCCTAGGCGGGAATGTTGGTGGCGCTGGCCCGGGCGTCAGACTTTCCATTCCTGCTTCACTGGGTCCCAGACCCCCTCGGCTTCCATGCGGAGCGCGTCAGCACACAAGTCGATCTCGTCGCCCTCCGGCGTGATCCATTCCAGCAAGCCTCCGCTACTTCCAGGGTGTGCGGTCCGGAAGAGCGCGGGATCCCGCAGTGGAACGAAGACTTCCCCCTCATCGGGGAGCCCTTGAAAGTTGAAGGTAGCCTTGTAGTCGTCGCCAAACGTCAAGATGACGACGGGAGGGTCGGAAGCGTCCACCGACACGATCGTCTGACCCAACTCCACGAGGCCTTCCCAAGGAAATCGTCGCTGCCGTGCCATCCGACAGTCAAAGCTCCAGCACGAACCGCTGCGGGTCCTCCAGGCACTCCTTGACCCTGACCAGGAACGTCACCGCCTCCTTGCCGTCGACGATGCGGTGATCGTAGGTGAGCGCCAGGTTCATCATCGGCCGCGCCACGATCTGCCCGTTGCGCACCACCGCCCGCTCGTCGATGCGGTGCATGCCGAGGATGCCGGACTGCGGCGCGTTGAGGATGGGCGTGGACAGCAGCGAGCCGTAGACGCCGCCATTGGAGATGGTGAAGGTACCGCCTTGCATCTCATCGATGGTGAGCCGGCCGTCACGCGCGCGGCGGCCGAAGTCGTTGATGGTCTGCTCGATCTCGGCAAACGACATGCGGTCGGCCTCCCGCAGCACCGGCACGACCAGGCCCCTGTCGGTGCCGACGGCGACGCCGATGTGGTAGTAGTTCTTGTAGATGATCTCCTGGCCGTCGATCTCGGCATTGACGGCGGGGATCTCGCGCAGCGCCTGGATGCACGCCTTGACGAAGAAGGCCATGAAGCCGAGCTTCACGGCGTGGCGCTTCTCGAACAGGTCCTTGTAGCGGTTCCTCGCCTCCATGATGGCGCTCATGTCCACGTCGTTGAATGTGGTGAGCATCGCCGCGTTGTTCTGCGCATCCTTGAGCCGCCGCGCGATGGTCTGGCGCAGGCGTGTCATGCGCACGCGCTCTTCGCGCGCCGCGTCGTTGACGACGGAGGGCGCGCGCATCTGCTGCACAGGCACGGGCAGCGACGCGGCCGCCGGCGGCGCGTAAGCCTCGTCGGACTCGGCGGGCGCGCCCGACCTGGGGGCGGCCCCCATCACGTCCTCCTTGAGCACCTGACCGCGCCGGCCTGAGCCCTGCACCTCGGCGGCGGAGAGACCCTTCTCCTCCATCATCTTGCGCGCCGCGGGTGGCGGCGGCGGAACGCCTTGCCGGGCCGCTGCAGCGGGCCTTGCTACCAGGGGAGGCGGCGGTGGTGTCCGCTCCGGCGCCGGTCTCGCGCTAGCGCCGTCACCGGCTGGGCGGGTCGCCGCCGGTGCCGGCCTCGGCCTCGCCTGGCCGCCTTCGCTGATGGAGCCCAGCACCGCGCCGACGGCAACCGTGGTGCCCTGCGGCACCTTGATGTCGGCCAGCACGCCGGTGGAGGGGGCCGGCACCTCCACCGTCACCTTGTCGGTCTCGAGCTCGACCAGCGGCTCGTCGGCCGTGACCGCCTCGCCCGGCTGCTTGAACCATTGGCCAACCGTCGCTTCGGTGACGGATTCGCCCAGTACCGGCACCTTGATCTCGATCGCCATCGTCCCTCTCACCGCCCGGGCAGGGCGCCGCTTCCTAGCCCTCGACCATTCACTGTTGCCGCCGTTACTCCGACAGCGCTTGCTCGATCAGTGCCTTCTGCTCCTGGTTGTGCTTGCTGGCGAGGCCGGTCGCCGTCGCCGCCGATGCCGGACGGCCCACGTAGCGCGGTCGCTTGCTCTCGCCCGCGACGTGCTGCAGCACCCACTCGATGTTGGGCTCTAAGAAGGTCCAGGCACCCATGTTCTTCGGCTCCTCTTGTGCCCACACCACGTCGGCCTGCGGGAAGCGAGAGAGCTCGGTGATGAGCGCGCGCGCCGGGAACGGATAGAACTGCTCGATGCGCATCAGGTAGACATCGTCGATGCCCGCCGCCTCACGCGCCTCGTAGAGGTCGTAGTAGACCTTGCCGGAGCACAGCACGACGCGGCGGATCTCGCCGTCGGGCCTCAGCACTGTCTTCTCGCCCTCGCGCCACTGCGCGTCGTCCCACAGCACGCGGTGGAAGGTGGTGTCGGGGCCCATCTCCACGAGGTCCGACAGCACGCGCTTGTGGCGCAGGAGCGACTTCGGCGTCATCAGCACCAGCGGCTTGCGGAACTTGCGGTGCAGCTGCCGGCGCAGGATGTGGAAGTAGTTGGCGGGCGTCGTGCAGTTGGCGACCTGCCAGTTGTCCTCGGCGCACAGTTGCAGGAAGCGCTCGAGCCGAGCCGAGGAGTGCTCGGGCCCCTGGCCCTCGTAGCCGTGCGGGAGCAGGCATACGAGCCCCGACATCCGGAGCCACTTGCGCTCGCCCGAGGAGATGAACTGGTCGAACACCACCTGGGCGCCATTGGCGAAGTCGCCGAACTGGGCTTCCCACATGGTGAGCGCATTGGGCTCGGCCAGCGTGTAGCCGTACTCGAACGCCAGCACCGCCTCTTCCGACAGCATCGAGTTGATGACCTCGAAGCGGCCCTGGTTCGGGGCGACGTACTTGAGCGGTGTGTAGCGCCGCTCGGTGTCCTGGTCGACCAGCACGGAATGGCGCTGCGAGAAGGTACCGCGCTCGCTGTCCTGGCCGGAGAGGCGCATGGGGAAGCCGTCGTTGAGCAGCGTGGCGAAGGCCAGGTGCTCGGCCATCGACCAGTCGATGCCCGTCCCGGTCTCGACCATCTCGCGCCGGCGCTGCAGCAGGCGCTGGATGGTCTTGTGGGCGTTGAAGTCCTGCGGAATGGAGGTGATGCGGCGGCCCACCTCCTTCAGCGTCTCGAGCGCGACGCCGGTCTGGCCGCGTCGCGCCTCGTCGTCGGCAAAGCCGATGGCCGACCAGCGACCATCGAGCCAGTCGGCGCGGTTTGGCTTGTAGCTGTCGGCAGCGGCAAGTTCCTCGTCGAGGTGGGCGCGCAGGCGCGCGCGCATGCCCTCGACGTCCTTCGCGGTGAGGACCCCCTCCTCGATCAATCGCTTGGAATAGATCTCGCCGGCCGTCGGATGCGATTTGATGGCGCGATACATCAGCGGCTGGGTGAATGCCGGCTCGTCCGATTCGTTGTGGCCGTGGCGGCGGTAGCAGAACATGTCGATCACGACCGGCTTCTGGAATCGCTGCCGGAACTCGGTGGCGATCTTGGCCACGTGCACCACGGCCTCCGGGTCGTCGCCGTTGACGTGGAAGATCGGCGCCTCGACCATCTTGGCCACGTCCGAGCAGTAGGGCGAGGAGCGCGAGTGGCGCGGGCTGGTGGTAAAGCCGATCTGGTTGTTGATGATGAAATGGATCGAGCCGCCGGTACGGTGGCCCTTGAGGCCCGACAGGCCGAAGCACTCGGCCACCACGCCCTGGCCGGCGAACGCCGCATCGCCGTGGATCAGCAGCGGCAGCACCGGCGTGCGCTCGCCCGGCTTGCAGCCGTGCTGGTCCTGCTTGGCGCGTACCTTGCCGAGCACGACGGGATCGACGATCTCGAGGTGCGAGGGGTTGGCGGTGAGTGATAGATGCACGGTGTTGCCGTCGAAGGCGCGGTCCGAGGAGGCGCCCAGGTGGTATTTCACGTCGCCCGAGCCCTCGACGTCGTCGGGCTTGAACGAGCCGCCCTTGAACTCGTTGAAGATGGCGCGGTGGGGCTTGCCCATGACGTTGGCGAGCACATTGAGCCGGCCGCGATGGGCCATGCCGACGATAATCTCTTTGATGCCGAGCTGGCCCCCGCGCTTGATGATCTGCTCGAGCGCCGGCACCATCGCTTCGCCGCCGTCGAGACCGAACCGCTTCGTGCCGGTGTACTTGACGTCAGCGAATTTCTCGAACGTCTCCGTCTCGATCAGCTTGTTGAGGATCGCGCGCTTGCCCTCGACCGTGAAGGCGATGTCCTTGTCCATGCCCTCGATGCGCTCCTGGATCCAGGACTTCTGCGCGGGCGAGGTGATATGCATGAACTCGACGCCGATGTGACGGCAGTAGGTGCGGCGCAGGAGCTTCAAGATCTCGCGCACCGTCGCCATCTCGAGGCCCAGCACCTTGTCGATGAAGATCGGCCGGTCGAGGTCGGCGTCCGTGAAGCCGTAGGTATCGGCGCGCAGCTCCTTGTGGATCTTGCGCTCGGTCAGGCCCAGCGGATCGAGGTCGGCGGCGAGGTGGCCCATGACGCGATAGGCGCGGATCAGCATCAGGGCGCGGATGCTGTCCTGTGTGGCGCGCAGCGAGGCGGCCGGGCTCAGCTCGAAGCCGCCCGCGCCGGCGCGTGCCTGGAGGCTGTCGCGGATGCGGCGCTCGGAGGCGGCGTAGTCGCCGGTAAGGGCGCCGAGGAGGTCGCGGCTACCCTCGATCGCATCGAGCGGCCTGGCCCAGGACGGCCCCCCGCCATTGCCTTCACCTTGGCCGGCCGACTGCTCCTCCTGCAGGCTGGCGAAGAAGTGCCGCCATTCGTCGCTGACGGAGCCCGGGTTGCGCTCGTATTGCGCCTGCATCTCCTCGATGTAGGCGGCGTTGGCGCCGTGCAGGAAAGAGGTGCGCGCGAAAGCTTCGTTCTTCGGCTGGCGTGTCATGTCCGGTCGAGGCTCTGTTGGGTGGAGTGGCCGTGTGCGGTCTGGCCAGGATCGCACGCAAGTATAACCGGAATGCCAGCGCTGCGCGGCCTAACTACCACATCGATCGATTTAGTACAGGAATAGTGGCGTGGCCGCGGGTGCTCGCGCTTTGGGCATCCCGATGCCAATGCGGCTTGTGCCAGACACCACCGGCTCAGCGCGAGAACCAGCCCTTGCCGCCGCCGTTGAGGGCTTTGGCCAGCGTGGTGCCGAGGGCGGCGGGGCTGTCGGCAACCGCGATGCCGGCCGATTTCATGGCCTCGACCTTGTCTTGCGCCGCGCCCTTGCCGCCGGCGATGATGGCCCCGGCGTGGCCCATGCGCCGGCCCGGGGGCGCGGTCATGCCGGCGATGAAGCCGGCCATCGGCTTCTTGCGGCCCTTCTTGGCCTCGGACTTGATGAACTCGGCGGCGTTCTCCTCGGCCGCCCCGCCGATCTCGCCGATCATGATGATGGAGCTGGTGGCTGGGTCGGCCAGAAACATCTCCAGCACGTCGATGAACTCGGTGCCCTTGACCGGATCGCCGCCGATGCCGACCGCCGTCGACTGGCCGAGACCGACGTCGGAAGTCTGCTTCACGGCCTCGTAGGTCAAGGTGCCGGAGCGCGAGACGATACCGACGTTGCCGGCCTTGAAGATGTTGCCCGGCATGATGCCGATCTTGCAGGCGTTGGGCGTCAGCACGCCCGGGCAGTTGGGCCCGATCAGCCGCGACTTGGAGCCGTCGAGCGCGCGCTTGACCTTGACCATGTCGAGCACGGGGATGCCCTCGGTGATGCACACGATCAGCGGCATCTCGGCGTCGATGGCTTCGAGGATGGCGTCGCCGGCAAAGCGCGGCGGCACGTAGATGGAGGTGGCCGTGGCGCCGGTTTTGCGGCGCGCCTCGAGCACGGTGTCGAAGATCGGCACATTGGCGAGCGCGGGATCGGGGTGCTTGCTGCCGCCCTTGCCGGGCGTGACGCCGCCCACAACTAGCGTGCCGTAGGCGATGGCCTGTTGCGTGTGGAAGGTGCCCTGGCTGCCGGTGATGCCCTGGCATATGACCTTGGTGGACTTGTCGACGAGGATGGCCATGCGTGCGCCTTTGCGAACTCTCGCGTCGGGTTGTGGGGCAGATGGCGTTCGAAGACAAGCTGCCTCGTCGTCACGCCTCGCGTCAGCGAAACGGATTCTCGACGCGAACCGTCTGGTACATTTGATTGTGCTGGAGGTCCTCGGAGTAAACCACCTCGGCGCCTAGGGCTTCCGCTGCCGCCAAGATCGCGCCATCCCAATACGAGATCTGGTACCGGATCGAGATGGTGGCTGCCAGCTTTACCAGGTCGGGATCGACGCTGGTGCACGGCCGGCCGTCGAGTTGCTCCATCCATTCGAGGGCAATGCGAGGTGGCATCCGGATGTGCGCCTTGCGCGTGGCACTCACATAGAATTCCTGCAGCACCTGGGTCGAGATGCCAAAATTGGCTGTTGCTATGAGCGCCTGCGCCTTCTCGCGCTTCACCCGCTCGGCTTCGGTGCCGCTCGCTGCATACAGCAGGACGTTGGTATCGATGAAGCAATCAACGCTCATGCACGTCGTCGCGCGTCCAGCTCTTCGCTCCGATCTCCATACCGCCCTGCTCAGCCAACTCGCGCATCCGCTTTAGAGCGTCACGCGTTCGCTTCTTCTGGCGAACGAGGTCGGTGAGGTGCGCGCGGACCATCGCATTGACCGTGGTGCTTCTCTGGGCAGCGATCTTGCGCGCTTCGCGAAGTACATCTTCTTCGATGCTGAGGGTGATATTTTTCATTCACACAGTATATGTGTAACTGTGCGGGCGTTCAAGCGGTTTCGCGAGGTGCGTCCAGCCGCCTGTTCGCAAGAAATTGCGCCGCCATCATGATGCACGACACCAGCAGCTCAGGCACGAGGTAGCCGAGCCAGAGGGCCGGAGGCTCGGGCAGGCCGACGATGCTCATCGACAGCAGTCTCCCTGACCCGGCCAGGAACACGGCAAGCCCGATCAGGAGGACAAGCGTGCGCTGTTGGCGCACCGTGATCGCCGCCCAGAGGCAGATCAGACCGCAGCCGAAGTAGATGCCGGCCAGGAAGCGGTGCACGTTGTCGAGCCGCGGTGTGGTCTCGGGCTGGCCCAGGTACATCTGCAGTGCTCCGCCCGAGACGGCGATGGCCGCGAACAGGAACAGGCAGACCTGGACGATGCGCTGGCTTGCGAGGAGCCGGGTGTTTGCAGGCATGCGATGGTGCTCCGTCTTCAAGCCGCCTTCTTGACCTCGGTCGTGATCTTCCTGGCGGCGTCATCGAGGTTGTCGGCGGGCACGATCTTGAGGCCCGACTGGGCCAGGATCTGCTTGCCTAGATCGACGTTGGTGCCTTCCAGCCGCACCACCAGCGGCACCTTGATCGCCATCTCCTTGGCCGCGGCCACCACGCCTTCAGCGATGATGTCGCATCGCATGATGCCGCCGAAGATGTTGACCAGGATGCCCTTCACGTTGGGGTCGGAGAGGATGATCTTGAAGGCCGCGGACACCTTCTCCTTAGTGGCGCCGCCGCCGACGTCGAGGAAGTTGGCGGGCTCGAGCCCATAGAGCTTGATGATATCCATAGTGGCCATGGCGAGGCCGGCGCCGTTGACCATGCAGCCGATCTGCCCGTCGAGCTTGACGTAGTTCAAGTCGTACTTGGAGGCCTCGACCTCGGCTGGGTCCTCCTCTGCGATGTCGCGCAGCTCGGCCACGTCCTTGTGACGCATCAGCGCGTTGTCGTCGAAGTTGAGCTTGGCATCGAGGCAGACGAGCTTGCCGGCCTTGGTCACGACCAGCGGGTTGATCTCGAGGAGGCTCATGTCCTTGTCGAGGAAGGCGCGGTAGAGGCTGTCGATCAGCTTCACGCACTGGTCGATCTGGTCGCCGGTGAGCGCCAGTGCCGAGGCGATGCGGCGGCCGTGGAACGGGGCATAGCCCGAGGCCGGATCGATCGACAGCGTCGCGATCTTCTCGGGCGTCTCGTGCGCCACCTTCTCGATGTCCATGCCGCCTTCCGTGGAGACGATGAAGGAGACGCGCGAGGTGGCGCGGTCGATCAGCGCGGAGAGATAGAGCTCGCGGCCGATGTCGCAGCCGTCCTCGACGAAGAGGCGCCTGACCACGCGGCCGGCTGGCCCCGTCTGCAGCGTCACCAGCGTCTTGCCGAGCATCTGCTGCGCAAAAGTCCTGACCTCGTCGATCGACTTGGCGATGCGCACGCCGCCCTTGTCGCCGGCGTCGGCCTCCTGGAACTTGCCCTTGCCGCGGCCGCCGGCATGGATCTGCGCCTTCACCACCCAGACAGGGCCCGGCAGCCTCTGTGCCGCCTGGACCGCCTCATCGACTGTGAACGCGGGTGCGCCCTTGGCGACGGGTACGCCGTACTGGCGCAGCAGCTCTTTGGCCTGATACTCGTGCACGTTCATAGGGGATCCATTGCTGGTGCCGTGCGCCCTTGCTTCACGCAAGGCGCGCAGGGGTCAGGTTTGCGAGAGCACTACTGTGCACTGCGCGAGGCGATCATTTCAATTTCGACTTTGGCTCCCATCGGCAGTGCCGCCACCGCGATGGTGGAGCGGGCGGGATAGGGCTCGCCGACATAGGACTTGTAGACTTCGTTGACGGCGGCGAAGTCGCCCATGTTGGTGAGGAAGATGGTGGTCTTGACCACCTGGGCGAAGCTCAGGCCCGCGGCGGCGAGGATGGCCGCGAGGTTCTCCAGCGATTGCTTCGCCTGCACGGCGATGTCGCCATCGACCAGCTTGCCGGTGCTGGCGTCGAGCGGGATCTGGCCGGACACGAACACCAGATCGCCGGTGTCGATCGCCATCGAGTAGGGGCCGATCGCCTTGGCCCTGGGTGCCACGATTGCTTTCTTGGGCATTGGGAGCTCTCAGCCGGCCAGGTGCGGAGCGATCTTGGTGCAGGCGTCGACCAGGCCCTTCACCGACTCCACCGACTTCTGGAACATCCCCCGCTCGGCGGCATTGAGGTCGATTTCGACGATCTTCTCCACGCCGTTGGCCCCGATCACCGCCGGCACGCCGACGTACATGCCCTTCACGCCGTATTCGCCGTTGAGGTAGGCGGCGCAGGGAAGCACGCGGCGCTTGTCCTTGATGTAGCTCTCGGCCATCAGGATGGCGGAGGAGGCGGGCGCGTAGAAGGCAGAGCCGGTTTTCAACAGATTGACGATCTCGCCGCCGCCCTTGCGCGTGCGGTCGATGATGGCGTCGAGTCGCTCCTGCTTGAGCCAGCCCATCTTGACGAGGTCGGGCAGCGGAATGCCGCCGACGTTGGAATAGCGCGCCACCGGCACCATGTCGTCGCCGTGGCCGCCGAGCACCAGTGCCGTCACGTCCTCGACCGAGACCTTGAGCTCGTCGGCCAGGAACGTGCGGAAGCGCGCGGCGTCGAGCACGCCGGCCATGCCGACCACTTTCTGCTTCGGCAACCCGCAAGCCTTCTGCAGGGCCCACACCATGGCGTCGAGCGGGTTGGTGATGACGATGACGAAGGCGTTGGGCGCGTACTTCTTGATGCCGGCGCCTGCCTGATCCATGACCTTGAGATTGATGCCGAGCAGGTCGTCGCGGCTCATGCCGGGCTTTCGCGGCACGCCGGCGGTGATGATGATGACGTCGGCGCCTTCGATCTCGGCGTAGGCATTGGCGGGCTTGTATTTGGTGTCATAGCCCTCGACGGCGCCGGCCTGCCAGATGTCGAGCCCCTTGCCGGCGGGGACGCCGTCGACGATGTCGAACAGCACGACGTCGCCGAGTTCCTTGAGGCCCACGAGGTGGGCAAGCGTGCCGCCGATCATGCCAGCGCCGATCAGCGCGATCCTGGTACGCGCCATGACTGAAGCTCCCTCGATAGTGCTGCAGCGAGCCGCCGGCCGTTGGGTGGAAGCTGCGTGTGGCCCAGCTTTGCACGGTTGGTTAACCTGAAACGAGGGGCCGTACAAGGCGAAGGGCTGCAAGAAGTTTGATCAGTGAACGTAGGCCGGAGGCGCAGGATGCGTGGGCGCCGGCAGCGCAATGGAGCAGCGACCCGATGCAGTGCCGACGTGCGGAATTGGCCGTTCTCCTCGTGCGCGTGCCATCTCGCCTCCGGCCGGACCACGGCGCGCAAGGCTCGTGCGGAGCTGGGCGCAAAATGGAACGATTGCAAGGTCTTACGATTAACCACCGGTACGGCGCCGGCTTGCCCGCCGCGCCGACTGCGCCTACGCGCTGGCCTCCAGACTGCGTGCGAGTGCGGACGCGTGCCCTGCCACGCCCGGTCGGCGCCACCAGTCATCTCTTGCGGCACTCGGGAGCCCCATTTGCGACTGACACCTGCGGCCGATCTGCTTGCACCAGCAGCACCTCCCCGCCCGGCGGCCGCGGCATGCCAGCCGTGCTCGCGTCGCGTCCGGGCAGCGGACGCCCGTGATAGAAGTCCAATCTTGAAACGCTGGGAGGCCCCACGGTCCCATGGCTGATCGAGCATCCGCGCACAAGTCGCACAAGCACTGCATCATCGGCGCGGGCGCGTCCGGGCTCGCGGTCGCCAAGACGTTCGCCGAGCGCGGCATCCCGTTCGACTGCCTGGAGCGCGAGTCCGATATCGGCGGCTTATGGAACATCGCCACCGCGAGCGGCATCGTCTACGAGACCACGCACCTCGTCTCCTCGATCAGCACGACGGGGTTCGACGACGCCCCGATGCTCGACGAGGAGTACCCCGAGTACCCCAGTCACACGCGCGTGCTCGGCTACTTCCGCGACTACGTGCGTAAGTTCGGCCTCGCCGAACACATCGAGCTCGGCAAGCGCGTGCTGCGCGTCGCGCCTCGCGGCGACGGGCTCTGGGACGTCGGCGTCGCCGGCGAGGCGCGCCCGCGCCTCTATCGCGGCGTGGTGTTGGCGAGCGGCCACCACGACACCCCGCGCATGCCGTCCTACCCCGGCTCGTTCGCGGGCGAGATCATCCATTCGCGCCATTACAAGAGCCCGCGCCAGGTGCGCGACAAGCGTGTGTTGGTAGTGGGCTGCGGCAACTCGGCGGCCGACATCGTCTCGGATGCGGCGCACGGCAGCTCGCGCGTGTTCCTCAGCCTCAGGCGCGGCTACTGGTTCGTGCCGAAGTTCATCCTCGGCTTCCCGACCGGGGATGTCGTGGCCAACGTCGAGTGGGTGCTGGCGCCCCTGCCGCGGTTCTTCAAGCGCTGGCTGTTCCAGGCCACGCTCTGGGTGCTGCAGGGCCCGCCGACGCGCTATCGCCTGCCCGCGCCCGACTACGCCGTCGACCAGGCGCATCCCACGATGAGTGACGAGATCCCGAGGCTTGCCGCGCACGGGCGGCTCACCGCGAAGCCCGAGATCGCCGGCTACGACGGCGGCAAGGTGCGCTTTGCCGACGGCAGCAGCGAGGAGATCGACACCATCGTATTCGCCACCGGCTACCAGCCGACGTTTCCGTTCCTCGATGAGAGCCTGGTGTTCGAGCCCGACGGCCGGCCGCGCTTCTTCCTCAATACCATCCACCGAGAGCACGCAAGCCTGTTCGCCGTGGGGCTGGTGCAGGCCAACGGCAGCATGTGGCGGCTGGCCGACTACCAGGGCCAGCTGATCGCCAACGCCATCATCGCCGGCGAGCAGGTACCCGAGCGCGCACGCCGCTTCCGCAGCCTGGTCGTCGCAGGCGCGGGCGGCACTGCGCCTCCAGCGTTCGTGTCCTCGGATCGTCACCGCCTCGAGGTCAACTACCACGACTACCGCCGGCTCCTGAAACGGCACATCCGCGGTTTCGGCAAGGTGGGCAGGATGAAACTCGCGTCGCGGGCTGCGCCGAGGTCGGCCGACGATCCGCTCGCGCGTGCGTCGGTTGCCGAGACGCCGAGCGAGCTGCCCCTGATCCGGGGCCAGCGCGACGGCGCCAAGCCGGCTTAGGCCGGGACGCGCGCCATCGGCGTCGCCTTCGGGCTGCTCGATATCCTGGCTGCCGTTGTCGTCGACACCATCGTCGCGCACTACCGGAGAGGGCGTGAGCGGCGAGGAGGAAGCTGAGGCACGGGGCCGTCGGTGAGCTGGCCTACCGCACCGCCGCCTCGGCGGCCGCAACGCGCGTGCTGAGTCGATCGAGCCGTGCTGTCAGATAGGCCTGGGAGCGCATCTCGATCAGGCGCGAGGCCGTGCGCTCGAACAGGAACTGGATATCGCCAGCCGGATAGAGCGCGTGCGGCTCGGCGGCCGCCGAGGCGATGAGGCACACGCGGGCGTCGTAGAGCGTGTCGATCAGGTTGACGAAGCGACGCGTCACGTCGCGCTGGCCCGGGCCCAGCACCGGGATGGCATCGAGCAGCACGGTGTGGAAGGCGTGCGCGATGTGCAGGAAGTCGTTGGCCCCCAGAGGAGCCTCGCACAGCTCGGCGAAGGAGAAACGCGCCACGCCCATCGACGCCAGCGGCACGCGCAGCTTGCGGCCCTTGACCTCGAGGTCGATCGGCGCGCCCGGATGATGGCCGGTAAGCTCGCCCCACAGCCGGTCCATCTCCGCTCCTGCCTGCGTGTCGGCGGGGGTGAAGTAGAGGCGCCGACCGGCGAGCTTCTCGAGCCGGAAGTCCTTGGCTGCCAGCAGCTCCTCAACGGCCATGTGCTCGCCGAGCAGATCGATGAAGGGCAGGAACAGCGCGCGGTTGAGGCCACCCTTGTAGAGTTCGCTGGGGTGCGCGTTCGAGGTGGCGACGACGACGACCTGGGCGTCGAACAGGGCCTTGAACAGCCGGCCGAGGATCATGGCGTCGGCGATGTCGGTGACGTGCAGCTCATCAAAGCACAGGAGCCGCGCCTTGTCGGCGAGCGCGCGCGCCACCTGCGGGATGGGATCGCCCGGCACCGCCTTGCGGGCTTCGCCGATGCGCTCGTGCACCTCGGCCATGAACGCGTGGAAGTGCAGGCGCCGCTTGGGGCGAAACGTCGTCGCCTGGAAAAACAGGTCCATCAGCATGGTCTTGCCGCGGCCGACCGGGCCATGGAGGTAGAGGCCCTTGGGGGCGGGCTCGGAGCCCCGCAGCAGCGCCGAGAGCCCCTCGCGCCGCCGCCAGGTCCTCAGCCTCTGCCCCAGCGTGTTGAGCCGCTCCGCGGCCTGGGCTTGCGCGGGATCGGCCTGCAGCACGCCGTCTAAGACCAGCTTGCGATGCGTGTCGAGGAGGGTCATCGGCGCCTCGGCTAGCGCGCCGGCCCGGTCGGGTCAAGGCGGGTTGGCCATGGCCCTGCTGGTGGCGGGTCGACGCAGCCGGTTGGTCAATATGGTGGCAGCCGGCGGCTCATTGACTGCTTCCCGCGCACGCGGCGCATCGCCACATGTGGCGATGCAGCATCAAAGTTATTTCATTGACCTGTCACGCTTTTTTGAGATCACATCAAGGTCACCTTTGACCTAGATTGTGCAGCGCAGAAGGCGACCCCAAATGAGGGAGCTGCCGCACCAACGCGGCCAACGAGCCTCGAGATGAAGAGCAACCGACAGAGGTCTAGATCATGAGCCAAGAGCTTCCCCGCGAAGCCACCGTCCGCAAGCTGTGGCCGACGGAATCCGACAAGTTCCGCGACCACCTCCTGCGCCTCGACAAGGACAGCCGGCGCTTGCGCTTTGCGCATTTCGTGTCGGACCCCTTCATCGAGGACTATGCGAGCCGCATGGCCGAGTTCGGCAGCCTGGTCTACGGCTACATCGCCGACGGCCGGGTGCGGGCGGCCGCAGAGCTGCGCCGCCTCGGCGACGGCTGGGGCGAGGAGGCGGAGGCGGCCTTCTCGGTTGAGAGGGCCTTCCAGGACCAGGGCATCGGCTCGGAGCTGATGGGCCGGGTGGTGCGTGCAGCACGCAACCGCGGCATCCGCCGACTCTACATGAGCTGCCTGGCCGAGAACTCGAAGATGCAGGCGATCGCGCGCAAGCACGAGGCCGACCTGCGCTTCGAGTACGGCGAGGTGATCGGCGAGATCCTACCCGACACGCCCAACTACTTCTCGATCCTGCAGGAGGCGGCCGAGGACCGCGTCGGCTTCATGATCGCGGTGCTGGAGTTGCACAGCCGCATGGTGCGGGCGGCGTGATCTTTGGCCTTGCATGCTTCTTGCGTTCGTTGCGCGCGGGAAAGCCTGGAAATGCCGGGGGGAAGCGTGCAGGAGCCTTTTGATCGGAAACGAGACGTGACGGCGGTCGATCTCGGCACGATCCGCGCGACGTTGGACTATATCCGCCAAGAGCTCGAGCGCGTGGGTGCGCTCGAGCGGGCCGCACGGCTCTTGGGCGCAGCGCTGGCCGAGGTCGAGACCGCCGAGCGACGCGGCCTGGCGTCGATCCCGCGTTCGATTCTGGAGCCGCGCTGCGGCCGGCGCCGCGGCCATTGACGGCCAGCCAGCCCAGGCTCAACCGCCGCCGCTGAAGCGCCGGGCGAGGTCGGCGACGCGGGTGTGGAGCGCGGTGCCGGGCTCGGCCAGCTGATCGACGACGGTGAAATGGTTGGTGCCGGGCACCACCATGCTCTCCGCATCCACTCCGCCGCGCCGCCAGGTCTCGGCGATCGTCGCGTTCTGACGCAGGAACTCAGCGCTCTCGTCCCCGCCGACGGCCGCCGCCAGCGTGCGGCCTTTCGGCGGGGTCCAGAACAGCGGGCCGGCTTCGCGCGCTGATGCGGCATTGAGATGCAAGGCTTCATCGATGCTGGTGCCGATCAGGGGCGCGAGGTCGAAGATGCCGCTGATGGCGCAGCCCGCGCGCACCAGGTCGGCGGGCAGGCCCGCGGCGACACGGCTCCAGTCGGTGCCGACCATGGCCGCGGTGAGGTGGCCGCCGGCCGAGTTTCCCGTCACGACGGGGCGCCGCCCGGTGTCCTTCCAGAGCGCGGCCAGGCACTGGCGCATCTCGCCGACGATGTCCATCACCGATACCGCCGGACAGAGCGAGTAGGAGGGAACGGCGACAGTGATGCCCTCGGCGTTGAAGGCGCGGGCCAGGAACGAATAGTCCTTGCGGTCGCCGCGCTGCCAGTAGCCGCCGTGGATGAAGACGAGCAGGGGCGCGGCCTTCGCGTCGCCGGCCGGGAAGAGGTCGTAGCGCTGCCGCTCGGCCCTGCCGTAGGGCCGGTCCAGCAGCGCTGCCGCCTTGGCCGTCCGGCGATAGTCGGCGGACGCCGCCTGCCAACGCGCCGAGATGTCCGCATGGTCCGGCACGCGCCGGCGGTTATTGTATTCGGCTTCATAGTCGATGCTGGTCATGGCGCTGCCTCCGTTGCCGGTCGGGTGATGATAGTCTGCGCCGCCGGCCGGGGAAATCTCGGGCGTAGCACGTGCCCAAAGGACGAGGCCATGGCGAGGACAACCCTGCGGCTCGGGGCAATCATCTGGGGAATCGTGTTGGCTGGCTGCGCCATGCTCGGCCCCTCGCCAGTTGCGGCCCTCGAGAGCCTGACGACGACGCACGACTATGCCAAGTGTCCGCCGGCGACATCCCCCGAACCGGGCGTCATCGATGCTCATCTCTGCCAGGGCCCCGCTGGCATCGCGGTCAAGTGGATCTCGGAGCCGGACAGCTCCTCCGTCGACCTCGGCAGCGCGCGGTTGCAGGAGGAGCTGGGGCTCGGCAGCTTTTTCGAGGCTGATACCAGCATCGAATGGCGGGGGCCGAGGAAGGGCGCAGACATTGCCCCGGTCGCGGCCATCGTGGGCTATTCCGTCGGGCGCAGCGTGAGCCGGCTCGACGGGCGGCGCCTGGTTGTGTATCGCCTCGAGCCGGCGGGAGGATCTTGCGTCATGGCTGTGGTCGCTGGCAGCAAGGCCGGCGCCATTGCGCGGGCCAGAGCTCTCGCGGACAAGCACGCTGAGCGCTTCAAGTGCGGCACGAGCCGGCGCACTGGTGGCTAGCGGTTCCATCCAGCCGAAGAGGAGGCAGGCGACGTGAGAGTGACCGCTACAGGCGCACAGCTCAGGGGATCGATGATCACGGCGGTGGCATTGGTCTTGCTGGCAATGGCCCTCCCGGGCGGCGCACACGCCGACTGCGGCGACGGCGCGGCAGGCTTCGAGGGCTGGCTCGGGCGCTTCAAGGCCAAGGCCGCGGCGCAAAGGGTCTCGGCGCCGGCGATCGCTTCCGCCCTCGCCGGCGTCAGCTATGATCCGACCGTGATCCGGCTCGACCGCTCGCAGCGCTCGTTTCGGCTGAGCTTCGAGGAGTTCTACGCCCGCCGCGTCGGGCCCGCCCTGCTCCGCCGCGGCCAGAGCCTGATGCGCACGCATCGGGCGACGCTGGACCGTGTCGAGAAGCAGTTCGGCGTGCCGGCGCCGATCCTGATCGCCATCTGGGGGCTCGAGACCAACTACGGCGCCGACACCAGCGGCCGCTTCTCGATCGTGCGCTCGCTCGCCACGCTCGCCTACGACTGCCGGCGCTCGGCCTTCTTCACCGGCCATCTGCTCGATGCGCTGCGCATCGTCGAGCGCGGCGACATGACACCCGCCCAATTGCGCGGTGGTTGGGCCGGCGAGATCGGGCAGACGCAGTTCCTGCCCTCGGGCTACGTCAAGTACGCGGTCGATTTCGACGGCGACGGGCGGCGCGACCTCGTCAACAGCATTCCCGACATCCTGGCCTCGACCGCCAACTTCCTCAAGGGCCACGGCTGGCGGGCAGGGCAATCCTGGGAGCCGGGCACGGCCAACTACGCCGTCATCCGCGACTGGAACAGGGCCGAGGTCTATCAGCGCACCATTGCCGTGATGGCGTCGCGTCTCGCCGGCACCTCCTGAGGCTTCGTCTTCGGCGCGGGCCGCGTCTATACTCCCGCGAGCCATTGCGAGGAGACGCTCGATGCACTTCGGCCAATTCAACCTGATGGGCTACCGCACGCCCGGCACCAAGACGCATGCCATCTACGACAACGCCATCGAGCAGGTCAAAGCCGCGGAGGCCAACGGCTTCGAGATCGCCTGGTTTGCCGAGCACCACTTTTCCAACTACTGCGTGTGCCCTTCGCCACTGATGATGCTGGCGCGGCTCGCCGGCGAGACGCGCCGCATCAAGCTCGGCTCGGCCGTGGTGGTGCCGCCGCTCTACCAGCCGGTGCGGCTGATCTCGGAGATCGGCATGGTCGATGCCCTGACGCACGGCCGCCTCGTGCTGGGCGTGGGCAGCGGCTATCAGCCCTACGAGTTCGAGCGCTTCGGCGAGGGGCTGGAAGATTCGGTGCCGAAGCTCGTCGAGTTCATGGAGATGCTGGAGCTCGCCTTTACCCGCGACACCTTCAGCTACGCCGGCAAACACTACCAGCTGCCCGAGACCCATATCGCCTCGCGGCCCGTCAAAGGCCTGCCCGAGATCTGGGTCGCCGGCGACAACCCGGTCCTGCATCAGCTCGCCGCGCGCAAGGGCTGGACGGTGATGCTGACGCCCCGGCATGCCTCGGTGCCGCAGCTGCTCGAGGCGCGACGGCGGCTGGCCGACGTCTTCCAGGCGCAGGGCCTGGACCGAACGCGGGTCGCGATCGCGCCGCTGCGCCACGTCTGCATCACCGATAACAAGGCCGAGGCGGCCGACTTCATCGACAACGCCCGCCACCAGATCCGGCTGTCGCAGAGCCTGCGCTTCCGCGAGGAGCTGATCGACGGCACCATGCTGGTGGAGAAGACCTACAAGGGCGAGCCACCCGTCGAGGAGTTCGTCAAATACGTTCTGATCGGGGATGCGGAGACGGTGGCCGAGCGTATGACGGCGCAAATCCGGGAGGCGCGGCCCCGCCACATGCTGCTGCATTTCCAGGCCGGGGCGTCGCCGCAGAGGACGGCGCTCAGGTCGATCGAGGCATTTGCCTCGCGCGTGCGGCCGATGATCGAGAAGGAGCTGGGGCCGCTGGACGCGCTCGGCATCGAGAGATAGCCAGGCCACAGGGCATCGGTCCTTGCGCGGTCACGCGCACCCCAACTCGTCATCCCGTGCAGGCGCAGGGCGGGACGCCCTGGGCCGACGGCACGGGACCCAGACACTTGTCGGCGATTGCTCCTGGTCGTTGCTGAAACGCTCGCGCGCGAAGCCGCGCCGAAGAGCGCGTCCCAGGTGGACTGGGTCCCGGCCGATCCCCGTCCGCGCCCGCGCGACGCCGTCTTCGCGCGCCTCCGGCACGACGCCGGGATGACGTTCGAGAACTCAGGCGGCGATGGCGCGATCGGTGGCGACGCGGTTGCGGCCGGCGCATTTGGCCTCGTACAGCATGGCGTCGGCACGCTGGATGAGCGCGTCGGCATCGTCGCCGGACGCCAGCTGGGCGATCCCGAACGAGGCGGTGATCTTGCCGATCTGCTGCCCGCTGTCGTTGACGGCGAGCCGCATGGCCTCGAGCTGGCCGCGCATGCGCTCGGTCAGGTGCTTGGCGTTCTCGAGCTCGGTCTCGGGCAGGATGATGGCGAATTCCTCCCCGCCGTAGCGGGCGACCGTGTCGCGGTCGTGCACGTTGTCCTTCAGCACGCGGGCGAAGGTTTTCAGGATCTCGTCGCCGATCTGGTGGCCGAAGACGTCGTTGACCTTCTTGAAATGGTCGATGTCGCCCATGACGAGGGACAAGGCCGTGCCGCGCGCCTGGGCATCGGCAAGCTCGCGGGCGAGGCTCAGGTCGAAGCAGCGGCGGTTGCTGACCGAGGTAAGCGGGTCGCGCATGCCCATCTCCTGCGCCTCGGCGAGGTTGCAGCGCAGCTTGTCGATCTGGGATTTCGACTGCTCGAGGCTGTTTTTCAGCTCGCCCGCCTCGTTGCGCATCTTGGCGTTGGCGGCGATCAGGAACTTGACGATGATGCCGATCTCGTCCCGGTTGGCGATCTTGGGCAGGCTCTTGTCGGCCTCGGCGAGCGAGACCGAGTAGCGGTCGCCGGCCTCGATGTAGGTCCGCACCAGGCTCAGGATGGCGGCGGCCTCGGCGTCGAGCTGCAGCGCGGCAGCCTCGAACTCGGGCTTGGCCGCCTGGGCTTCGGCAGGCGCGGCCGCCTTCTCCCACCGTGTGTGCAACACGATCATGCCCAGGCAGACGAGGCTGAGTGCGAGCAGCCCGATCAGCCACGTTTCGGCCGACATGAAACCAGCGCTGAACATTCCGTTACTCACACGCATAGCGGCAGTCCGAAGCCGTACCCGCCCGCGGCTGGCGAGCCTATGCTCGCCGGCTTGGGACGCGACGGCGTCGAGGAGCCTCCCCTTGCAACATGCAGCATTGTAGGGCCGATTAACTCAGATCCCGTTAACGGGCCGGGCCCTCGCGGCGCCGGGATGATGCGTGTCGGCCTCCGGGACCAGCTAACTTGCTGGTCTTGTGGGCCGGGCGAGCCGCGGGGGGCCGGTCCCCCATGGAGGTGGGTTGCGTCCCAAGCAGGACGCCGGGCATGTCTGGCTACCAAACCCCTTGAGCTGGGGCGCCGCCCCTGCATAGAGTGGCGGCAAAAGAGTATCCAACTGGGAGGACGCCCTAATGCAGACCCTCTACCGCCTTGGCAAGGCTGCGGTTGCCGCCTTCGCGCTCGCGAGCCTTCTGTCGTTCGTTGCCGCTTCGGCGCAGGCACAGGAGCCGATCAAGATCGGCTTCTCCATGGCGCTCACCGGTCCGCTGGCGGCCAACGGCAAGCAGGCGTTGCTGGGCATGAAGATCTGGGAGGAGGAGACCAACGCCAAGGGCGGACTGCTCGGTCGTCAGGTCAAGCTCGTCTACTACGATGACCAGACCAATGCGTCCACGGTGCCGGGCATCTACACGAAGCTGATCGACGTCGACAAGGTCGACCTCGTACTCGGGCCCTATGCGACCAACATGGCCGCGCCGGCGATGCCCGTGATCATGCAGAAGGGCAAGCTCTTCATCATCCTGTTTGGGCTCGATGTGAACCACGAGTTCAAATACAACAAATTCTTCGCCATGATCCCGACCGGGCCGAACACCAAGCCCTCCTTCACCGAGGGCTTCTACGAGGTGGCGGCCCAGCAGAGCCCCAAGCCCGAGACGACCGCGCTGGTCGCGGCCGACGGCGAGTTCGCGCGCAATGCCTGCGAGGGTGCGCGTGAGAACGCCAAGAAGCACGGTTTCAAGATCGTCTACGATAAGACGTATCCGCCGGCGACCACGGACTTCACGCCGATCGTGCGTGCCATCCAGGCCACCAATCCCGATATCGTTACCATCTGCTCCTACCCGCTCGACTCGGTCGGCATGGTCAAGTCCGTGAACGAGCTCAACTTCAAGCCGAAGATGATCGGCGGCGCGATGGTCGGGCTGCAGGCGACCGTGTTCAAGAACCAGCTCGGGCCTCTGCTCAACGGCTGGGTCAACTACGAAACCTGGGTGCCGTCGAAGGAGATGATGTACGAAGGCACCGACGAGTTCTTCAAGAAGTACCAGGCCCGCGCCAAGGCCGAAGGCGTCGACCCGCTCGGCTACTACCTGGGCGGCTGGGGCTATGCCTACATCCAGGTGCTCGGCGATGCCGTCAAGGGCGCCAAGAGCCTCAAGGACGACGAGCTCGCCGACTACATCCGCAAGACCACCTTCAAGACCATCCACGGCCCGATCAAGTTCGGCGCCAACGGCGAATGGGAGAAGGGCCGCATGCTGCAGGTGCAGTATCACGGCATCAAACAGGGCGACGGCACCGACGTCTTCCGCGGCATGGGCCACCAGACGGTGCTGACGCCGGGGGACCTCAAGACCGGCGGCGTCATCTATCCCTACGAGAAAGCGAAGTAGGGCCTCGTCGTCCGACGCGGACTTTGTTCCTGCTTGGGCTGCCCTTCCGGGCAGCTCATTGCTTTTTGCAGGCGTGAAATGACGCTGCGGCCGCCTTCGGCCGGCGTGCGCAATGTCGTCCCGACAGGGGCTACTGCGGCTCGTCGGGCTCGGCGACGGGACCGCCGATGATGCCGGTCATATCCGAACCGTCTTCCTCTTCCTCTTCCAGGAAGGTCTCGTCGCCGTCGGCGGCCGCCGGCTCCTCGTCGCCCTCGATCGCGGCCAGCGCCTCGTCGCCCTCGGTCTCGGGCGCGTCTTCCGGCTTGGCAGCCTCGACGGCAAAGGCGGGCTTCTTGGCCGGCTTGCGCGGGCCCCTCTCCTCACTGACCGCCGCCACGGCCGCCGCCATCGCCATCGCCATCGGCGCGGACGCAAGCTGGTAGACGGTGGCGCAGACCGGGCAGGTGACGGGGTCGCGATTGAGGTCGTAGAACCGGGAGCCGCATTGCGGGTTCTGACAGGTGCGCTTGATGCCGCGCTCAGCCTTGGTGGACATCGGGAATCTCCCTGGCAGGGATCGACAGGGGCGGTCCGGCCGCCGGAAATCGGCTGCTCATTGCCATGGGTCTAAGTGGCTGTCAAAAGGCAAATCGCAGGGGGGCGGCGCGGCTGGCCACGATCGGCCGAGGGAGGGCTGGCGTGCCCGTGTTGACAGGTCGGTGACCCCCTGCTCTATGGCAGCGCAGCATGGCCCGCAAGGCGCGCCGCCATCAGCCAATTCGAGGCTTTGGACCCCCGTGTCAAACGCCCCGCCGTCGCCGCTGTCTGCCGGCAAATCGCCGGCGCTGTCGGGCCGCGTGCGCGTGCCGGGCGACAAGTCGATCTCGCACCGCGCGCTGCTGCTTGGAGCGATCGCCATCGGCCGCACCAGCATCGGCGGCCTGCTCGAGGGCGAGGACGTGCTCAACACCGCCAAGGCGGTCGAGGCCATGGGCTGCCCGGTGCGCAAGTCGGGGTCGACCTGGGAGGTGCTGGGCCGCGGCGTCGGCGGATTGGCCGAGCCCGAGGGCGACATCGACTATGGCAACTCCGGCACCGGCCTGCGGCTGATGATGGGCCTCGTTGCCGGCCACGACATGCGCGTGCGGTTTGTCGGCGACCCTTCGCTGTCGCGCCGGCCCATGGGCCGGGTGCTCGGGCCCCTGACGCTGATGGGGCTCGAAGTCGAGGAGCAAGGCCGGCAGACGCTGCCGCTCACCGTGCGCGGCACCTGCAATCTGCTGCCCATCGCCTACCGGCTGCCGGTCGCCTCGGCGCAGATCAAGTCGGCCGTCCTGCTCGCCGGCCTGCATGCGGCGGGGTCGACCACCGTGATCGAGCCGGAGGCCACGCGCGATCACACCGAGCGCATGCTGCGCCACTTCGGCGCCGTGGTGAGCGTGGGCGAGCGGGACGGGGCGCGCGCCATCACGGTCGACGGCGACGCCGAGCTCGAGGGCCGGCGGGTGAATGTGCCGGGAGATCCGAGCTCGGCCGCCTTTCTCGTCGCCGCCGCGCTGATCGTGCCGGGGTCGGAGGTGGTGATCGAGGGCGTGCTCGTCAACCCGACGCGCACGGGTTTCTATGTCACCTTGCAGCAGATGGGCGCCGACGTCGTGTTTCAGAACGAGCGCGAGGAGGGGGGCGAGCCGGTGGCCGATATCCGGGTGCGCCATTCCCGCCTCCGGGGCGTGCGCGTGCCGCCGGGGCGGGCGCCGAGCATGATCGACGAGTATCCGGTGCTTGCCTGTCTCGCCGCTTACGCTGAGGGCGAGACGCGCATGGAGGGGCTGGCCGAGCTCACGGTCAAGGAGAGCGACCGCTTGGCGGCGACGGCGGCCGGGCTTGCCGCCAACGGCGTGGCCGCCAAGGTCGAGGGCGATACGCTGATCGTCGAGGGTCAAGACGCGGGGAGGGGCGCGGGCAAGGGCGTGCGCGGCGGCGGCCTAGTCGCCACCCATCTCGACCACCGGATCGCCATGGCGTTCCTGACGCTGGGCCTTGGGGCCGAGCGTCCGGTTGGCGTCGACGACGCGGCGGTGATCGCCACCAGCTTCCCCGAGTTCCGGCCCCTGATGGAGGGGCTGGGCGCAGCGTTTACCCTACCGGAGGCGCGATGATCGTGTGCACCGGCCATCGCGTCTATCGGAGCGGGGCATGATCGTCGCCATCGACGGCCCCGCCGCCTCGGGCAAGGGGACGCTGGCCGTGCGCATCGCCGCACACTTCGGCCTCCACCACCTCGATACCGGCCTCCTCTACCGCGCCGTGGCCCGCGACGTGCAGCGCCAGGGGGGCGCGCTGGACGACCCAGGAACCGCCGCCGGCGCGGCACGGGCGTTGGACCCGGCCACCGTCGACGATCCGGGCCTACGCAACCCGGACGCAGGCGAGGCCGCCTCCATCGTCGCCCGCTTTCCCGAGGTGCGGGCCGCCCTGCGGGAGTTTCAGCGCGACTTTGCCTGCCAGCTGCCCGGAGCTGTGCTGGACGGCCGCGACATCGGCACCGTGGTGTGTCCGGACGCCGACGTTAAGATCTATGTCACCGCCACCCCCGAGGTGCGGGCCCAGCGGCGCTATCTGGAGATGAAAGGCCGCGGCGAGCCCGCAACCTACGAGGGCGTGCTGGCAGAAATTCGCCGCCGCGACGAGCGCGACGCCGGACGGGAGGCCTCCCCCATGCGCCCTGCCGTCGATGCGTTCTTGCTGGATACCAGTAATTTGGATATAGAAACCGCATTCAACACCGCCGTCGGTGTGATCCTGAGGAAGGTTGGCCAGCGCGGGCGCGCCTGAATGGCGGGCTCCAATCAAGCTGGCAAAGGGTTTTCCGGCGGCTGAACTCACACATCATGGGCACGAACTCGGGATCCGGGGCGGGCGCTGCGCAGGCAGCAGGCCGGCGGGTCCGACGCAGGCGCCGCCCGTGCACGCTAGATCAACAGGAGCAGGAATGACCACCACCGCTACGCAAACAAAAGAGCTCAACCCCACGCGCGAGGATTTTGCTGCGCTGCTCAACGAGACGTTCTCCAGCGAGGACGCGTTCGAAGGCAGCGTCGTGAAGGGCAAGATCACGGCCATCGAGAAGGACCTCGCCGTCATCGACGTCGGCCTCAAGATGGAAGGCCGCGTGCCCATTCGGGAATTCTCCATTCCCGGCAAGCCGGCCGAGCTCAAGGTCGGCGACACCGTCGAGGTCTATCTCGAGCGCATGGAGAACGCGCTGGGCGAGGCGGTGCTGTCGCGCGAGAAGGCGCGGCGCGAGGAAAGCTGGACCCGGCTCGAGGAGAAGTTCAACAACAAGGAGCAGGTCGAGGGCGTCATCTTCAACAAGGTCAAGGGCGGGTTCACCGTCGACCTCGACGGCGCCGTGGCTTTCCTGCCGGGCAGCCAGGTCGACGTGCGCCCGGTGCGCGACATCGGCCCGCTCATGCACAGCCCGCAGCCGTTCAAGATCCTGAAGATGGATCGCCGCCGCGGTAACATCGTGGTCTCGCGCCGCGAGGTCCTGGAAGCCACGCGGGCCGAGCAGCGCTCCGAGATCGTCGCCCGCCTCGCCGAGGGTCAGGTGATCGACGGCGTGGTCAAGAACATCACCGACTACGGCGCCTTCATCGACCTGGGGGGCATCGACGGCCTGCTGCACGTCACCGACATGGCCTGGCGGCGCGTCAATCACCCGAGCGAGATCGTCAACGTCGGCGACACGGTCAAAGTACAGATCGTGCGCATCAACCCTGAGACGCAGCGCATCAGCCTCGGCATGAAGCAGCTGCAGGCCGATCCCTGGTCCGGCATCGAGGCCAAGTACCCGGTCGGCGCCCGCTACAAGGGCACCGTCACCAACATCGCCGACTACGGCGCCTTCGTGGAGCTGGAGCCGGGTGTGGAAGGCCTCATCCATGTGTCGGAGATGAGCTGGACCAAGAAGAACATCCATCCCGGCAAGATCGTCTCCACCAGCCAGCAGGTCGAGGTGCAGATCCTCGAGGTCGACTCCCAGAAGCGACGCATTTCGCTCGGCCTCAAGCAGACCCAGGACAATCCCTGGGACGTCTTCCTGGCCAGCCACCCGAAGGGCACGGTCGTGGAAGGCCCGATCCGCAACATCACCGAGTTCGGCCTGTTCGTGGGCCTCGACGGCGGCGTCGACGGCATGGTGCACCTCTCCGACCTCGACTGGAACCGGTCGGGAGACGAGGTCATCAAGGACTACAAGAAGGGCGACGCCGTCAAAGCCGTGGTGCTGGACGTGGATGCGCAGAAGGAGCGCATCAGCCTGGGCATCAAGCAGGTCGGCGGCGATCCGCTCGAGTCGATCGGCAAGCTCAAGAAGGGCGCGCAGGTCACCTGCGAGGTGCTGGCGGTGCAGGACAACGGCATCGAGGTCAAGCTCGCCGACACCGACTTCACCACCTTCATCAAGCGCTCCGACCTGTCGCGCGACCGCTCCGAGCAGCGGCCAGAGCGCTACAACGTGGGCGACAAGGTGGACGCCGCGGTCACCAACGTCGACCGCCACAGCCGGCGCATCGGCGTGTCGATCAAGGCGCTCGAGATCGCCGAGGAGAAGCAGGCCGTGGCCCAGTACGGCTCCTCCGACAGCGGTGCCTCGCTCGGCGACATCTTCAAGGCCGCCATCAAGAAGAAGGAAGGCGGCGACGACAAGAAGGACGACGAGGAGACCGCGAACTGATCACCCGGTTCGCCGCGCGGCGGGTCGGGCCGGGAGCTCCACTCGCCGCGCGTCGTAATTTCGCCGTCCCCGCGGTGCACATGGCATCGATGCAACAGGTCGCCCCGACATGACGTTCGAGACCGAGACCGTCCTCGATCGCCGGCGCTTGCGCCGGCGCCTCTCCTGGTGGCGCGCCTTGGCGGTGGTGGCCGGGCTGCTGGCCTTCGGTGCGCTGGCGTTGTCATCGGCCGACACCATGGGCCTCACCGAGAGCCGGCAGATCGCGCGCGTCAGCCTCGAGGGTATCATCACCGAGGACAGGGAGCAGCTGAAGCTGCTGAAGCGACTGGCCGAGAGCAAGCAAGTCGCCGGCGTCATCCTGTTCGTCAACAGCCCCGGGGGCACGACCACGGGCGGCGAGGCCATCTTCGAGGCGATCCGCGAGCTCGCCAAGGCCAAGCCGGTGGTCGCCCAGTTCGGCACCGTGGCGACGTCGGCCGCCTATATCGCCGGCCTTGCCACCGACCAGATCGTGGCGCGCGGCAACACCATCACCGGCTCCGTCGGTGTCATTTTCCAATGGGCCGAAGTGTCCCAGCTGCTGGAGAAGTTCGGCGTCAAGGTGAACGAGATCAAGAGCGGGCCCTTGAAGGCGAACCCGTCGCCGTTCCAGCCGCTGGACGACGGCGGCAGGGCGGTGGCCGAGCAGATGGTCGCCGAATCGAAGCGCTGGTTCGTCGGCCTGGTGGCGAGCCGGCGCGGCATCGACACGATGAGCGTCGCCGGCCTCGAGCAGGGCCGCGTGTTCTCCGGCCGCGAGGCACTTGTCCACAAGCTGGTCGACCAGATCGGCGGCGAGGCCGAGGCCGTGCAGTGGCTCGAACAGAAGCGCAACGTGCCGAAGGGGCTGAAGGTCGTCGACTGGAAGCCCAAGCGCGAGGGCAGCTGGAGCCTGCTCGGGGTTTCGACCGGGGTCTTGGCCTACCTTGTGGGCGAGCGGGCCGCCGGCGCGATCGGCCGCCTGCTGGCCAGCGACCAGGGGCTCGGCGCATTGCGCCTTGACGGTTTGGTGTCGGTTTGGCAGGGTTCGGAAAGATGAGGTAATACAATGCGTTTCGTCGGCTGGGAGGGCGCAGCGATGATCAAGTCCGAGCTCATTCAGAAGATTGCGGCTTCAAACCAGCACCTCTATCACCGCGACATCGAGCGCATCGTCAACGTCGTCTTCAACGAGATCGTCGAGGCGCTGGCCCGTGGCGACCGAGTCGAGCTCAGGGGCTTCGGCGCCTTTACCGTCAAGCATCGCGCCCCGCGCGTCGGGCGCAACCCGCGCACGGGCGCTGCCGTCTCGGTGGCCGAGAAGTTCGTGCCGTTCTTCAAGACCGGCAAGGACCTGCGCGAGCGCCTCAACGGCAGTAAGCATTGAGCAGGGGCAATAGGCAGTAGCCAATAGGCAGTCGGGGAGTTGCGTACGGCCCATTGCCGATTGCCTACTGCCGAGGAAAAAAATGCGCCGCTTCCTCTGGTTCCTGGTGGCATTTCCCGCAGCGATCCTGCTGATCACGCTCGCCGTCAGCAACCGGCACGGCGTGCGCCTGGTGCTCGACCCCTTCCGGCCCGACGAGCCGATCCTGTCGCTGGTGCTGCCCTTCTATGCCTATCTCTTCGGCATGCTGCTCGTCGGCATCGTCATCGGCGGCAGCGCCAGCTGGCTGACGCAGGCGCGCTGGCGGCGTGCTGCGCGCAGGCGTGGCGCGGAAGCCGAGCGCTGGCAGGCCGAGGCCGAGCGCCTGAGCCGCGAGCGGCAGGCCCAGGTCGCGGCCGCCAGGCAGCTCGTTCCCGCCGGTAGCTGACATGCGCTTCTTCGACAGCGGCGCGGTGGATGCAGCTCTCGCCTATCCCGCGCTCGTCGACATCCTGCAGGTCGCGTTCAAGACCGGCGCCATCGCCCCGCCACGGCATCATCATGCCATCGTGCTCGCCGGTCGGCCGGAGGCGACCCTGCTGCTGATGCCGGCGTGGCAGGCAAGCGCGCCCGGTGCGCAAACCGCCGGACGCTACCTGGGCGTCAAATCGGTCAGCGTGTTTCCCGACAATGCCGCCCGCGGCAAGCCGGCCGTGCTCGGCACCTATCTGCTGGCCTCGGCGGAAACCGGCGAGACGCTGGCGATCATGGACGCGACGCGGCTGACGGCCTGGCGCACAGCCGCCGCCTCGGCGCTCGCCAGCCGCTACCTGTCGCGTCCCGACGCCTCGCGCATGCTGATGGTGGGCGCCGGGGCGCTGGCCCCGTTCCTCGTCCGCGCCCATGCCTCGGTCCGGCCCATCCGGCAGGTTACGGTCTGGAACCGGTCGAGACCGCGCGGGGAGGCGCTTTGCGAGGTCCTTGCCGGGTTCGGCATTGCGGCCACGATCAGCGACGATTTGGCGGGAGCCGTGGCCGCCGCCGACGTTGTCTCGACGGCGACGCTCTCCGCCGAGCCGCTCATCCGCGGCGAATGGCTGGCGCCCGGCTGCCATCTCGACTGCGTCGGCGCCTACCGGCCCGGCATGCGCGAGACGGACGATGCGGTGGTGCGCCGCGCCCGCATCTACGTCGACACCCGCGCCGGCGCCCTGAGCGAGGCCGGCGACATCCTGCAGCCGCTGCAGGCCGGCGTCATCGGCGAGGATGCCATCCAGGGCGATCTCCATGACCTGGCGCGCGGCGTGGTTGCCGGCCGCGGGGCCGGCGCCGAGATCACCATGTTCAAATCGGTCGGGGCCTCGATCGAGGACCTCGCGGCGGCCATCGCCGTCTACGAGAAGGCCTAAGCGTCAGGGGGCGGAAGCCAGCAGCCAACGGCGCGGTTGACGCAGGCCCCGGCTCTGGGCATGGCTTCTTGCCGGACTGCACACAACGCCCGATATCGAGTCTTGCCATGAAGCCGACCAGGCGGCCGCCTCTCAAGCCCGCGCATCTGCGCCTCGGCATCAACATCGATCACGTGGCCACCATCCGCAATGCCCGCGGCGGGCGCCATCCCGATCCCCTGCGCGCGGCGCACCTGGCGGTCGCCGCCGGCGCCGACGGCATCACCGCGCACCTGCGCGAGGACCGCCGCCACATCTCCGACACCGACATCGCCCGGCTCAAGCAGGAATTGACGCGGCCGCTCAACTTCGAGATGGCGGCCACCGAAGAGATGTTGTCCATCGCCCTGCGCCACGTGCCGCATGCCTGCTGCCTGGTGCCGGAGAAGCGCGAGGAGAAGACGACGGAGGGCGGGCTCGACGTCGTGCGCGGCGAGAACCAGCTGCGCCACTATGTCGAGGCCCTGAAGGCGGCCGGCATCCGCGTGTCGCTGTTCATCGAGCCCGATCCCGGCGCGATCGCGACCGCCGCGCAGCTGGGCGCCCAGGTCGTCGAGCTGCACACCGGCGCCTATTGCGAGCGTGCGCTCGAGGACGATGCGGCCGGGCTCGCCCGCCAGCTCGAGCGGCTGCAGAAAGCGGCGCGCTCGGCTGCGGCTGCGGGGCTCGAGGTGCATGCCGGCCACGGCCTAACCTTCAACACGGTCGGCGCCGTGGCGCGCATCCCCGAGATCGTCGAGCTCAACATCGGCCATTTCCTCGTCGGCGAGGCGATCTTCAGCGGGCTGACGCCGGCCATCCAACGCATGCGCTCCCTGATGGACGAGGCCCGCGCCGAGGCGGGGAGGCACGCCAAGGCGGTGCCATGATCCTGGGGCTGGGCAACGACATGGTCGACATTCGCCGCATCGAAAAGACGATCCTTCGGTTCGGCGATAAGTTCCTCGCCCGTGTCTTCACCGACACGGAGCGCCAGAAATCGGACGGCCGGGCCGGCCGCATCGCCTCCTACGCCAAGCGCTTCGCCGCCAAGGAGGCCTGCTCCAAGGCGCTCGGAACGGGGTTTCGCAGGGGCGTCTTCTGGCGCGACATGGGCGTCGTCAACATGGCGTCGGGCCGGCCCACCATGGTCTTGACGGGCGGCGCCGCCGAGCAGCTGCGGGCCATTACGCCGCCGGGCTACCAGGCGCGCGTCGATGTCACCTTGACCGACGACTTCCCTTTGGCCCAGGCCATCGTGGTGATTTCGGGCGAGCCCGCCGGCGGCGCGGGGCGTGCGGACTAGGCTGCAACAGTCGTTGAATTGCAGCGCACACGTTAACCCGCTATACGGGGGCGCGGGCATAGGACGCGGCGCGCTCGGTTTGGGCGCCAACGACTGCGGCAGCAAAAGAGAGAGCATGAGCTTGCAGACCAACGCCAACAAAGCGGGCGAGAGCGGTTGGCGTGAGACGATCAAGATCGTTGTCCATGCCCTGATCTTGGCAATGATCGTCCGCATCTTCTTCTATCAGCCGTTCAATATCCCTTCGGGCTCGATGAAGGAGACGCTGCTGGTCGGCGACTACCTGTTCGTGTCGAAGCTCTCTTACGGCTACAGCCGCTACTCCTTCCCGTGGGGCATCGTGCCGTTCAAGGGCCGCTTCTTCGCGAGCGAGCCCAAGCGCGGCGACGTCGCCGTCTTCAAGCTGCCGCGCGACAACTCGACCGATTTCATCAAGCGGGTGATCGGGCTTCCGGGCGACGAGCTCTGGGTGCGTGGCGGCGTGCTCTACATCAACGGCCAGGCCGTGCCGAAGGTGCGCAAGGGCGATTTCGTCTCGCCCGAGGAGGACCGCCCGATCGCGCGCTTCGAGGAGACGCTTCCCAACGGCGTAAAGTATGTGGTGCTGGACTCGGTGCCCAACGGCCAGTTCGACAACGTCGGCCCCTACAAGGTGCCCGCCGGGCACTACTTCATGATGGGCGACAACCGCGATAACTCCACCGACAGCCGCGAGCAGTCGCCGCGCTACGGCGTTGGCTACGTGCCGTTCGAGAACATGGTCGGTCGGGCCGAGATCATCTTCTTCTCCGCGGCGGTCGACGACCCCGGCGCATTCCGGCTGATCAGCCCCTGGACCTGGCCCTTCGACATCCGCTGGGGCCGCATCTTCGATCTCGTGCGCTAGCAGTGCCGTGGCGGCGCCGCGCAAGCTCAAAGAGCTCGAGGCCCGCGTCGGCTACCAGTTTCAGGATCGCGCGCTGCTGAAGAAGGCGCTGACGCATGCGAGCGTGCGCCAGGCCTCCGCCAAGCGCCGCGACAACGAGCGCCTCGAGTTCCTGGGCGACCGCGTGCTGGGACTAGCCATCGCCGAGCTGCTGATCGAGCTCTATCCGGCAGCCAGCGAAGGCGACCTCGCCCGCATCTACAACCGCCTCGTGCGTGGCGGCACCTGCGCGGAGGTGGCGCGCGCGCTCGATCTCGGCGCCTCGCTGGTCCTGAGCGAATCCGAGGACGGCAGCGGCGGACGCCAGAAGGAGACCATTCTGGCCGATGCCTGCGAGGCGCTGCTCGGCGCCATCTTCCTCGAGGCCGGCTACCAAAAGGTGAGCGAGATCGTGCGTGCGCTCTGGGGCGGCAAGCTCGATGGCGCGCCGTCGGAGGCGGCGGACGCCAAGTCGGCCCTGCAGGAGTGGGCGCAGGGCCAGGGCCTCGACCTGCCGCTCTACATCGAGGTGGCGCGCCAGGGACCCGACCATGCGCCCCGCTTCACAGCCGAGGTCAGGATCAAGGGCCGCAAGCCCGCGCGTGGCGAGGGCGCCAACAAGCGGGCTGCCGAGCAGGCCGCCGCCACCGCTTTGCTCGCCCGCGAGGGCGTATGGAGAGGTCCCAGTGAGTGATACCAAGGCCGGGCCGGAGCCGGGTGATGCGCCCGAGCCGCAGACCAGCTGCGGCTTCATCGCCATCATCGGCCCCACCAACGCCGGCAAGTCGACGCTGGTCAATGCGCTGGTCGGCGCCAAGGTGTCGATCGTCAGCCACAAGGTGCAAACCACGCGCATGCCGCTGCGCGGCATTGCCATCGTCGGCGCGAGCCAGCTCGTGTTCATCGACACCCCCGGCATTTTCGCGCCGCGCCGCCGGCTCGACCGGGCGATGGTGGAGGCGGCCTGGGGCGGGGCTCAGGGCGCCGACATGGTCGTGCTGCTGGTCGATGCGGCGCGCGGGCTCGATGAGGACGTCGAGCGCATCCTGGCAGGCCTCAGGGGGGCCAAGGCGCCGGTGCTCCTCGCCCTCAACAAGGTCGACCGGGTGCAGAAGGAGCGCCTGCTCGAGTTGGCGCGCCGCTGCAACGAGACCGTCCCCTTCGCGGCCACCTTCATGATCTCGGCGCTCAACGGCGATGGCGTCGACGACCTCAAGGCGCATCTTGCCAGCGCCGTGCCGGCGGGCCCCTGGCACTACCCGGAGGACGACATCTCGGACGCGCCGTTGCGGGTGATGGCGGCCGAGATCACGCGCGAGAAGATCTTCGAGCGCCTGCACGAGGAGCTGCCCTACCACGCGACCGTTGAGACCACGGCCTGGCTGGAGCAGAAGGGAGGCGTGCGCATCGAGCAGACCATCTACGTCGAGCGCGACAGCCAGAAAAGCATCGTGCTCGGCAAGGGCGGGCGCATGATCAAAGAGCTGTCCACGCAGTCGCGCAAGGAGCTGCGCCAGATCTTGGAGAAGCCCGTGCACCTCTTCCTGTTCGTGAAGGTGCGCGAGGGCTGGGGCGACGATCCCGAGCGCTACCGCGAGATGGGCCTGGCGTTCCCCAAGGATTGAGGCGGCACCCCCAACTCTCGCGCACCATCTCAGGCGGCGCGGCTGCTCGGTGGGGCGGCGATCGCCACGCCATAGCGGGCCGCAATCGCGACGATCTCCTCGACCGCCGGCGCTCGGTCCTTGCCGCGCGCCGCCAGCGCGTCCATCTCGGTGAACATGGCCTCCGTACCGGCGCCCGGCAGGCAGAAGACGAGCAGGCGCGCGTCCCGGCTGGTCTCGTTGCGGAAGGAATGCTGCGTCCCGCGCGGGCCGAAGAAGAACGATCCGGGCCCCAGCCGGAGGGGCTCCTGCCGGTCGGCGCAGTCGAAGGTGATCTCGCCAGCCAGCACGTAGAAGGCTTCGTCCTCGCGGCTGTGGGTGTGGGGCGGGGCGCCGGACCCTGCTCGGCGCGCCCTACGTCTTCAAGGCGCTCAGCGCCGAGACCGGGAGCTACTGCCTCATCGAGTGCACCATCCCGCCACGGCATCGCCATGCTGCCGACTTGGGCGGTGGCGGACGAGCTGCGCAGCGGGTGCTGGTCATCGTTCTGCCGCGCTGGGCACCGCCCGCCAGCGTCATTCACGCCGTCTATCCTGCCAACCGCCGCATATCCGCCAAGGTTCGCTCTTTCGTCGACCATCTCGCTCGCCACATCGGGCGCCGGCCCTATTGGGAGCGCGATCTGCTTCCGGGATGAAGAATCGCACGTTAAACCTAGCCATGCACTGGACCGATGAGGGCGTGATCTTGAGCGTGCGGCCGCATGGCGAGACGGGCGCCGTGCTCGAGCTGTTCACGCGCCAGCACGGACGGCACCTGGGGCTCGTGCATGGCGGGCGCTCGCGCAAGCTGAGGCCCGTCCTGCAGACGGGCAACCACGTCGACGCCGTCTGGAAGGCACGGCTTGCCGATCATCTCGGCCATTTCACGGTCGAGCTCAGGAAGGGTTTTGCCGCGCAGGTGATGGGGGAGCCCGCCGCACTCGCCGCCATGACCTCCATAGCCGTGCTCGCCCGCCTGCTGCCCGAGCGCGACCCCCACCCCAGCCTGTTCGAGGTGACGCTGTTCGTGCTGGGCTTCCTCGAGGACCTGGACGTGTGGCCGGCGCTGGTCGTGCGCTGGGAGCTGGCGCTGCTCGAGGAGCTGGGCTTCGGCCTCGACCTTACGTCCTGCGCCGCCACCGGCAGTACCGCCGATCTCGTCTTCGTGTCGCCCAAGTCGGGCCGGGCGGTGTCGGCGGCGGCCGGCGAGCCCTACAAGGACCGCCTGCTGGCGCTGCCGGCCTTCCTGCGCGGGCGGGCCCAGGGTGCGGTGAGCCGCGACGACCTGTGGGCCGGATTTGCTCTCACGGGGCATTTCCTGGAGGCCCGCGTGCTGCGGCCGCGCGATACGGCCATGCCCGACACGCGCGGGCGCCTGCTGTCTTATCTTCGGCGGAATGCCGGCGTTTGATCGGCGCGATCGACCCAGGCCCGCAAAGGAGAGCCGCCGTGGAGCGCACCGCCATCACGTCATTGCGCGACGGGCCGGCCATCACCCTGGGGCTGCTGGGCCTGGTGTCCGGCGTCCTGTCCGCCACCGTTGGCATGGACTACGCGCCGAGCTGGCTCAAGCCCATAGGCAGTATTTTCTTCCTCGAGGGGAGCTCGGTGCCGATCGGGGCCTTCTACGGCATTGCAGTCGGCGTGGGTGTGGCCCTGTGGGCAGGGCGCGCGTGGGCCGTTCCGGTGCTGATGGTGACAACGATGGTGGCGTGGAGCGCGGCGATCAACACGGCCATACCAATTCAGGGCACCACCGGCACCAACGCCAGTCTCGTGCGGACGCTGGCGGCCGGGTTGGCGGCCGGAGCCGTCGGCGCCGGCATCACGCATCTGGGGGCCTCGGTGTTCGCGGCCGCCCTGCGTCAGCCGCTGCGCATCGTCCTGACCGTTGCGGTCGGGACCGTGTGCGGCCTGCTCTACTTCCTGGGCGATCGCGAAGTCGTTCCGGCCTGGTCCCTCTACGTCATCTGGCAGCCGGCGGTGGCCTTCACCATCGGCCTCGGATTGGCGCGGCGGAGCGTGAATTCGTGAGCTACCGCGGCTGCGACCCGCGCCGCACCTCGACCAGGACGGCAGCGCCCTGTGAGCGCACCAGATAGCGGTCGCCGCTGCGCGGCTCGTGGCGTTGGGTGGCGGCCGCCTCGAAGGTCAATGCCTCCGGCTCGCAGCTCGTGTGCGTCACGGTTGCGCCGGCAGGCAGCTCGTGTGTCTCCTCGCCCAGGATGTAGGTCACGGCCGCGCCGGCGCGGTTCTCGATGCTGAACGTCACCTTCAGAGATTCCGGGCGCCCGAACAGCTGCACCGAGATGTATTTGGGGTTGCGGTGCGGCGCGCGCACCACGGCGACGCCGATCTCGGTGGCACCGGCCTGCAGCAGGTTGGCGCGATGCCCCGGCGAGGCCTTCCATCCCTCCACGACGTCGCGCGCGAGCTTGCGTGTCTCGAAGCCGCGGCTGTCGAGGTTCAGCGCCAGGTTCTCGGCGACGAGGCAGTAGCGATACCCCTGCGCGACCGCTCTCTCGTGTGGCTCCCGGCCGTCGGCCGCGTGCGCGAACTTGCCCGTCCGCGCCAGATACTCGGCGAAGGCGCGCGCGGCCGCGGCGAGCGCCGCGTTCGGCTTCACCGCGCCAAACCTGTTGTCCTTGCGGAACGCGTTCGTCATCTCGACGATGGCGATCTCAGTCTGCGGCAGGTCGGGGAGCGCGGCCATGCGGATGGGTCAGATTGCGCGGCGCTAACAGTGGAAATTAGCTCATGCCTTGAAGTCGGCCAGCAGCTGAATGGCCCCGAGATGACGCGCCTTGTTGAAGTATACCTCGTCCGCAGTCACCAGGGTCGCGCCGACTTCCAGGGCCACCGCGTGGTAGAGGGTATCGAAAAGGTGATGACCGAGGGCGATCGCCATGTCGGCAGCGCGCTTCAGGACAGCCACGCCATGGATCAACGTTGGGGTCATGTCGTCGAGCGCCAACAGGGCACCGTCAACGAGCCCGGGATCGCGTCGTGCCAGAACCGCGATGACCTCGATTGTCCAGTGACCCGGGGCCAGCAATTCGGTTTCGCTTCGTTCGATCGCGGCGGCCACGGCGTCGGCCTGGGCGACGTGCTGCTCATCGATTGCGCCAACGAACCATTTGATGGCGACGCTGGCGTCCACCACCAGCTTCATTTTCTCAATTCCTCGCGCGCACGCCTGATCTCATCGTCCGTCATTGGGCGGCTGTTCGCCCTGATCTGGCGGAGCCGCTCGACCAATCCGTGCGATCGGCGATTGCGCTCGTTCTCTTCGATGGCCCTGCGCATCAACCTGGCAATGACGGCGCTCTTGTTCTCGCCCTCGAAGGCCTTGTTGAAGGCTTCCTTCACATCGTCGGGGATGGAGAAGTTCATAGTGGCCATGCAATTCGTCCTTTGTTGAAGATTTCAACAATGAAGATAGACATCCCCTGAAATACCCACAAGGGCCCGATACAAGGCGGCTAGTGTCGCCGCGGCACTTGAGGCCGCCCGCAGCCATCGATAACCACACCCCATGACCAAAACCACGATTCTCAGCGCCCCGCCGCCCCCCATCGAGCCCATCAAGCTCAGGGACGCGCTGGAGGAGCGCTACCTCGCCTACGCGCTTTCCACCATCATGCATCGCGCGCTGCCCGACGTGCGCGACGGCCTCAAGCCCGTGCACAGGCGCATCCTCTACGCCATGCGCGAGCTCAAGCTCGACCCGGCCGGTGCCTACAAGAAGTGCGCCAAGATCGTCGGCGAGGTGATGGGCAACTTCCACCCGCACGGCGACCAGGCCATCTACGACGCGCTGGTGCGCCTCGCCCAGGACTTCGCGGTGCGCTACCCGCTGGTCGACGGCCAGGGCAACTTCGGCAACATCGACGGCGATAACCCCGCCGCCATGCGCTACACCGAGAGCCGGCTCACCGACGTCGCCGGCCTCCTGCTCGACGGCATCGACGAGGACACGGTCGACTTCCGCGCCACCTACGACGGCACCAACCAGGAGCCGGTCGTCCTCCCCTCCAACTTCCCCAACCTGCTCGCCAACGGCACTTCGGGCATCGCCGTCGGCATGGCGACCAGCGTCCCTCCCCACAACGTGGAGGAGCTGTGCACGGCCGCCCTGCACCTGATCAAGCATCCCAACGCCCATATCGACAAGCTGGTCGAGATGGTGCCGGGCCCCGACTTCCCGACCGGCGGCATCATCGTCGAGCCGCGCGAAGCGATCCTCGAGGCCTACAGGACGGGGCGCGGTGGCTTCCGCCTGCGCGCCCGCTGGGAGAAGGAGGATACGGGACGCGGCACCTACCAGATCGTCGTCACCGAGGTTCCCTACCAGGTGCAGAAGGCCAAGCTGGTCGAGCGCATCGCCGAGCTGATGGGCGAGAAGCGCCTGCCACTGCTGGGCGACGTGCGCGATGAATCGGCCGAGACGGTGCGGTTGATCCTCGAGCCCAAGAGCCGGACGGTGGACCCCGTTCTCTTGATGGAGAGCATGTTCAAGTTCACCGAGCTCGAGATCCGCTTCTCGCTCAACATGAACGTGCTCACCGCCGGGCAGGTGCCGGGCGTTCTCTCCCTGCGCGACGTGCTCAAGCGCTGGCTCGAGCACCGCCAAGTGGTGCTGGTGCGGCGGTCCGAGTTCCGCCTCAAGAAGATCGAGCACCGCTTAGAGGTGCTCGACGGCTATCTGATCGCCTTCCTCAATCTCGACGAGGTGATCAGGATCGTCCGTTTCGAGGACGATCCGAAAGCCAAGCTGATCAAGCGTTTCAAGCTCACCGAGGTGCAGGCTGACGCCATCCTCAACCTGCGCTTGAAATCGCTGTCGAAGCTCGAAGAGGTCGAGATCAGGGCCGAGCACGACAAGCTGACCAAGGAGCGGCGCGAGCTGAAATCGCTCCTCAAGTCGGACGACCAGCAGTGGGAGCGCATCACCGACGAGATCAAGGACACGCGCGAGCGCTACTCCAAGAAGACCCCGCTCGGCCGGCGCCGCAGCTCGTTTGCCTCGGCCCCGGCGATCGAGGTCGATCTCGAACAGGCCATGATCGAGAAGGAGCCCGTCACGGTGATCCTGTCCGAGAAGGGCTGGATCCGCGCCATGAAGGGGCACATGGAGGACCTCTCCAAGCTCGAGTTCAAGCAGGGCGACGGCCCCAAGCGCGCCGTCAAGGCGCAGACCACCGACAAGCTGCTGCTGCTCGCCTCCAACGGCAAGGTGTTCACGCTGCCCGCCGACCAGCTGCCGGGCGGACGCGGCCACGGCGAGCCTGTGCGGCTGATGGTCGACCTGGAGGAGAACCACGACTTCGTCGAGATCTTCGTGCACGAGCCCGGGCGCAAGCTGATCGTGGCCGCCACCTCCGGCCACGGCTTCATCGTGCCGGAGGACGAGATGGTCGCCATGACGCGCAAGGGCAAGCAGGTGCTCAATGTCGACGAGCCGGCGGAGGCGTGCGCCTGCGTTCGCGCCGACGGCGACATGGTCGCCACCATCGGCGAGAACCGCAAGATGCTGGTGTTCCCGCTCGAAGAGGTGAACGAGATGGCGCGCGGCAAGGGCGTCATCCTGCAGCGCTACAAGGGCGGCGCGCTCTGCGACGTACGCGTCTTCAAGAAGGCCGAGGGGCTGACCTGGCTCGACCCGGCCGGGCGCCTCTTCACGCTGCCGATGGCCGAGCTCACGGATTGGCTCGGCCAGCGCGCCCAGGCCGGGCGGCTGGCGCCGCGCGGCTTCCCCAAGTCCAACAGGTTTGGCCCATCGTTCTGATCCCTGCCGTTCTGAATAGCTTTTCCGTGTCTTGGGACACCTTGCGCCGGGCGGCCGTCCAGGCCATGGGTAGGCACAACCTGGGCGAAGGGGGGCGGCCTGACATGCGGGCGGGGCTGTTGATGCTGGCGGCGCTGCTTCTGGCCTGTCCCTGGGCCGTTGCAGCGCTGGCCCAGGCGCCCCCGTGCAGCAAGACCGACTTCGAGGCGGTGGTGGACGAGGCGGCCGGCGCGCTGCGCGATCTCGGCCGCCAGAATACCCCGACGTTCCAGGCGAGACTGCGCCAGCTCAAGGACAAGCGGCGCTGGAGCGACGACGAGTTCCTGAGGGAGGCGGAGCCGCTGGTGCGCGACGACACCATCGCCGGCTTCGACCGCAAGTCGGAGGACTTTCTGGCCCGCATCACCAGCGGCGGCCAGACCGGGCCGTCCGGCGGGGCGCCCGACTGCGCCGTGCTGGTGGAGCTGCGCACCACCATGAAGGCGTTGGTGGAGACGCAGAAGGCCAAGTGGGCCTACATGTTCGGAAAGATCGAGGCCGAGTTGCGGCGATGATTGTCAGCGAGCGCCGTCCACCAATGCTCGAGGAGCGCCGGATCGACGCGTCCGTCCTGCAGCGCATCGGCGGCACGCCGCTGCTCGAGCTCGAGCGCATTGTTCCGGACGGCTGCGCACGCATCCTGATCAAGGTCGAAAGCGCAAATCCGACTGGAAGCATGAAGGACCGCATGGCGCTGGCCATGATCGAGGCTGGCGAGCGGACGGGAAGGCTGCAGCCAGGCGGCCGCGTCGTCGAATACACCGGCGGCAGCACGGGAGTGTCTCTGGCGCTTGTTTGCGCTGCGCGTGGATACCCCCTCAGCATCGTGACATCCGATGCGTTCAGCGCGGAGAAGCGAAAGCACATGGCCGCACTCGGCGCCGAGCTGACCATTGTCCCCAGCGTCAGCGGCGGAATGGACGAGGCGCTGACGCGCAACATGATCGAGGTCGCGCGCCAGATCACCGAGCGAACGGGGGCCTTCTGGACCGACCAGCTCAACAACGCCGATCAATTGACCGCTTACCACGCCATGGCGAACGAGATTTGGGAGCAGACGGGCGGCCGGATCGATGCCTTCGTGCAGAGTACGGGGACTGCCGCCAGCGTTCGCGGCATCGCCGAGGGTTTGCGCCGCAGGAAATCAGACATCCGCATCGTCGCGGTGGAGCCAACGGAGTCTGCCGTCCTGTCGGGCGGAAAGTCCGGCACTCACAGAATCGAAGGCGTCGGGGCCGGCTTTGTCGTGCCTCTATGGCACCCCTCCATTGCCGACGAGATCGCCACCGTTTCGACAGCGAACGCCATGGCAATGGCACGTCGACTGGCGCGCTCCGATGCCGTGTTCGCCGGGACATCGACCGGCGCCAACCTGGTGGCGGCCATCGCAACCGGCATACGACTTGGCCAAGACGCGATTGTCGTCACCGTCATGTGCGACTCCGGCATCAAGTACCTGAGCACTCCCGCATACGCGTAACCATTGCGGGGTCAGACCCCACGCGCAGGCTTGCCTTCGATGTCAGGGTGCGGCATGGGGTCTGACCCGTGACGGACCCACCAGGACGAAGCGATGCTCGACCGCCCCGACTTCCAGGCCGCGCTGCGCTACGTCTTCGAGGAGAAGATCCCCTTCTGCCGCGCGCTGGGCCTGAAGCTCAAGGCCATCGGCGGTCGCGCCGAGGTGTCCTTCGCCAGGCAGGACTTCATGCTCGGCAACACCAAGCTCAAGGTGCTGCACGGCGGCGTGACGGCGGCAGTGCTCGATTCCATTGCCGGCATCGCCATCCTGCTCAAGATGACCGAGGTCGATCCCAAGTCCGATCTCGAGACGCAGTTGAGGGAGTTCGGCCGGCTCTCCACCATCGATCTGCGCATCGACTACCTGGAGCCGGCGAATGCGGAGCGGTTCGTGGCCACCGCCACCGTGACCAGGCTCGGCAAGCGCGTCGCCAACGTGCAGATGGTGCTGCGCGACGATGCCGGCCGCTGCGTCGCCACCGGCGCTGCCGCCTTCTCGCTGCGCGCGCCGCGCCATTGATGGGGGCCACGCCCGCGCCCGCGCCGTCAGCCCGGCGCCGTTCGCGGGGGCGCGAACGGGATGACGCCGGAGTTGCAGGAGCGCAAGTCAAAGCCGATGACCACCGACCCGCAGCGTCCCGCTACACCCGCACCCAGCCGTTGCCGGTGAGCTGCTCCTGCGGCTGGAAGCGGCGCTTGTAGCTCATCTTGGACGAGCCCTGAATCCAGTAACCGAGATAGAGATAGGGGAGCCCTAAGCGGTGGGCGTAGGCGATGTGCTCGAGGATCATGTAGGTGCCGAGCCCGCGTCGCACGGCGTCCGGATCATAGAAGCTGTAGACCATGGAGATGCCGTCCGAGAGCCGGTCGCACAGCGCCACGGCCAGCAGCGGCCGCTTGTCGCCGCGCGCCCCGGGACCGGGCGGCGGGCCCACCCGGTACTCGGTCATGAAGGTGTCGATGACGCTGTCCTCCACCATCATGGCGTAGTCGAGCACGGTCATGTCGGCCATGCCGCCGTCGGCGTGGCGGGCGTCGATGTAGGCGCGAAACAACGAGTATTGCTCCGACGTCGGCGTCGCCTGCAGGCGCCGCGCGGTGAGGTCGGCGTTGATCTCCAGGACGCGACGCAAAGAGCGGCGGGGCTCGAAGGCGTCGACCAGCACCCGCACCGAGATGCACGCCTGGCAGCCCTCGCAATAGGGCATGTAGGCGATGTTCTGGCTGCGGCGGAAGCCGCCCTTCAAGAGGTTGTCGACCAGCGCCGGCGGCTTGTCGTGGGTGAGGTGGGTGAAGAGCTTGCGCTCCAGCCGGCCCGACAGGTAGGGGCAGGGCTGGGGGGCTGTGACATAGAACTCGGGGAAATGTTTTTGCTGCTCGCTCATGCGGTCCCCAGTCCTTACGCCACGTGTACCTGCAGGGGGCGATGATAGGAGAGGCTGAGGCGCGCAAGCAAGTGTTGCCTATCTCGACTATGCAACACGGGAAGGCCCGTAGGGCGCACTAGCGAAGCGTAATGCGCCGATGCGAGGCGGCATCGCAACCGGCGGAATACGGCTGACGCCTATTCCGCCCTACGCTTTCAACAGCTTTGCCGCCCGCACCGCGAAGTAGGTGAGGATGCCGTCGGCGCCGGCGCGCTTGAAGGCCAGCAGGCTTTCCAGCATCACCTTGTCGCCGTCGAGCCAGCCGTTCTGCGCCGCCGCCGTCAGCATCGAATACTCGCCGGAGACCTGGTAGGCGAAGGTCGGCATGCCGAACTCGTCCTTCACGCGGCGCACGATATCGAGATAGGGCATGCCGGGTTTGACCATCACCATGTCGGCGCCCTCGGCGATATCGAGCGCCACCTCGCGCAAGGCTTCATCGGAGTTGGCGGGGTCCATCTGGTAGGTGCGCTTGTCGCCGGTGAGCGTGGCCGAGGAGCCGATGGCGTCGCGGAACGGGCCGTAGAAGGCGGACGCATACTTGGCGGCGTAGGCCATGATCTGCGTGTGGCGATGCCCGGCCGCCTCCAGCGCCTGGCGGATGGCGCCGACGCGCCCGTCCATCATGTCGGAGGGCGCAATGATGTCGCAGCCGGCCTCCACCTGCACCAACGCCTGGCGCACCAGCGCGTCGAGGGTCTCGTCGTTGACGATCTCGCCATCGCGCAGCAGGCCGTCGTGGCCGTGGCTGGTGTAGGGATCCAGCGCGACGTCGAGCAGGACGCCGACGTCGAGGCCGGCCTTGCGGATGGCGCGCGTGGCGCGACAGACCAGGTTGTCGGGGTTGAGGGCCTCGCGCCCGTCGTCGGTGCGCAGCTTGGCGTCGGTGTAGGGAAACAGCGCCACCACCGGAATGCCGAGACCCACGGCCTCGGCTGCGGCCTCCACCACGAGGTCGACACTCAGGCGGTCGACGCCCGGCATCGATGCCACCGGCACGCGCTGGCCCCGGCCCTCGGTGACGAAGATCGGCCAGATCAGGTCGTCGACGGTGAGCACGGTCTCCGCCACCAGGCGGCGCGACCAGCCGCTCCTGCGGTTGCGGCGCAGGCGCACCGACGGGAAGCCCACGCTTGTGGGCTGAGGCGGCGCGGTTTCGCTGGTGCGCTCGGTTCGCTCGCTGCGGCGCTGCGCGAGTGGTTTCATGGCGATCCTCGACAGCTTGTAGGCGTTTGCTCCGTGGGCCCGGGCCGGGCCGGGCCGCCCGCCACATTCTGGGCACGCCTGGGCACAACGCAAGGGGTCATGGGCGCACACGCGCGAAACCCGGGCCGGAGGAGCAGCTATTCGCAGATGGCGCTGCTCTTGCGCTCGGCCATGTCGACGTGGAAATGGTTTCTGTGGGCCTTGTTGGCTTCAGGCCCCAGCACCGTGCCAAAGACCTTGCAGGCGGTGCGGTGCGCGCCGCGCAGGAACTCGGTCTTGCCGAGCGGTGGCTGCGGCAGCGGCTGCGGCGTGGCTGCATGTTGGGCCGGCTTGGGGCCGCCGAGGCGGCTCGGCTCCGGCAGCAGGCCCAGCGCGCGCGGGGGGTCGCCCTGCGTGCCCGGAACTTGAATGGCGATGCCCGGAATGGCGATCGACAGGCTCGGGCGGATATTGAGGGCGGCGGGCGGCGAGGGCTGTGCCGGTTGCGGCGGGACGGCAGCGCGCAGGCCCGGCCCGATGGTAACGCCCGCGGCAGCGGTAGCTGGCGCCCGCTCGGTCGCCGCCTTGCTGGCCGCGACCTGCTCCTCGATCTCACGGGCGGTCGGCCCCCAATCAGCGAGTACGAGGGCGGAATGGCCGCGCGCCGTCACGAAGGCCGCGATGTCGAGCGCGTTGGCCCGGCCGTGCTCGGAAAGGCGGCTGTTGGAGCGGCCGTAGGCGTTGCGGCAGGAGTACGAACTCATGGCCTCGACGCGGATGACGGGGGCCCCCAGATGCTTGCTGGCCAGCGGCTGCAGGTCGCGCTCCAGCCACCGGTAGAGGGCGACGATCATGTCGCAGGTCACGGTCGGCGGCGGCGACAGGGCCACCTGCGGGTTCTTGCCGACGCTCAAGAGCTTCATTGGCGCGGCAGCGCCGCAATCGGGGCCTTCGCGGATCGGCAGGTCCGGCACGGCCACGATATCGAGCCCTTTCAGGGCCGCCGTGCAGCGGGCCTGCGCCAGTGCGATCTCCTGCGGCGACCAGGCCAGCGCCGGTCGCGTGTCGGTCTGACCGCCCTGGACAGGCAGGGTTCTGGGCCATGACGGCGGCAACGCCCGGCCGGCTGCCGGAGCGGCCTCGACGGGTGCAGTCTTCTGTGCCAAAGCACATGGCGCAGCGAGCACGCAGAACACTGCGGCCGCAGCCAAACATTTAGAACTCATTAAGGATTTGCCCCTCGTGCCAGCTCCAGGCCCCGTACCGAAGGCCCCACAAACCGGACCCTGGAGTTTGCTGACTCGCAGCTGTCATATATAGCTCGAAATTGTGGCTAGCGTGAGAATCCAGAAGTTGTGAAACGACGGCAGGAACAACCTGTGGACGAAAATGGGGGACACAGTGAGAAGCCGGCACCGACGGGCGGGGAGGGAGCGGCCGCGCCGGAGCTGGACGTCATCGTCGCCGCCGACGGTGCCGCCGGGATCGTGACGCTCAACCGGCCGGCGGCCCGCAACGCGCTGACGACCGCCATGCGCGCGGCCATCGCCGACGGCTTTCGCCGCTGGGGGCGCGATCCGGCGATCTATGCCGTGCTCGTTGCCTCCGCTGCCGATGGCGTTTTCTGCGCCGGCGGCGACCTCAAGGAGATGACCGACTGGGGCAAGACCCGCAGGGCCGATGCCCGTGCCGCGCTGGCGGCCGAATATGCGCTGAACTGGCGGCTCGACTGCTTCTCCAAGCCGACCGTGGCGCTGATGGACGGGGTGGTGATGGGCTCGGGCGTCGGCATCACGCTCTACGGCACCCACCGGGTGGCCGGCGAGAACTACCGCTTCGCCATGCCGGAGACGGGCGTCGGCTTGTTTCCCGACGTGGGCACCAGCTGGGTCCTGGCCCGGCTGCCAGATGATATCGGCATGTATCTCGCCCTGACCGGTCGGGCCGTGTCGCCGGCCGATGCCTACCAGCTCGGGCTGGTGACGCACTGCATCCCGGCGGCGCGGTTCGGCGAGATACGGGCCGCGCTGTGCGGTGCCGACCCCGTCGACCCGGTGCTCGAGCTCCTGCATGACGATCCGGGCCTGGGCGAGCTCGAGGCGCTGCGGCCGGCGATCGCCCGCTGCTTCTCGGCCCCGACGGTGGAGGCGGTCCTGGCGCGCCTGCGGGCCGAGCGCGGGCTGGTCCAGACCTGGGCGGAAGGCGTCCTCGAGGCGTTGCAGGCCCGCTCCCCGACCTCCCTCAAGATCACGCATCGGCTGCTGGCGCTGGCGCCAACCCTGGACCTGCGCGAGTGCCTGATCCACGACTACCGCATCGCCTGCCGCTGCCTCGAGGCCCATGACCTCTACGAGGGCGTCCGCGCGCTGCTGGTCGATCGCGACCAGACGCCCAGGTGGCAGCCGGCAGGGCTCGAGGACGTCACGGAGGCCATGGTTGCGGCGTATATCGCCCCGCTGGCCTTGGGCGAGCTCGAGCTGCCCAGCCGGGACGAGATGCAGGCCGTGGCGCCCTGAGCCGGCCTCCGGTGCGGCCGTGGCCTGCGTCGTTAACCCATTGCCTTAAGCTAGAATTAGAGCCTTTCGCCTAGGCTGTGCCCTAACCGGAAAAAAAGCCGGAAAGCGTCAAACACGAAGTAAGGGCAGGCACCATGAGTCTTGCGTTGGACACGGCGCGCGTGCGCGCGCCCGCGGGCGATGATACGTTTCGTGGCGAGTATCTTCGCGCCGTCAGGATGATCGAGCGCCTGCATCGCTTGTTGCTCGACGTCATCAAGGACGAGTTCGACCGCCGCGGCGGCGCTGATATTAACAGCGTTCAGGCACTCCTCCTCTACAACATGGGCGACAGCGAGCTCACCGCCGGCGAGCTCAAGACCCGGGGCTACTACCTGGGCTCCAACGTCTCCTACAACCTCAAGAAACTCGTGGAGATGGGCTACCTGCACTACAAGCGGTCGGACAAGGACCGCCGCTCGGTGCGCGTCAGCCTGACGCCCAAGGGTCTGGAGGCGCGCGAGGTCATCAGCAAGCTCTACCAGCGCCAGCTCGGCTCGGTGGAGACCGTGGGCCAGATCACACTCGACGACATCCGCGTGTTGAACAAGGCGCTGGTCCGCCTCGAGCGCTTCTGGACCGACCAGATCCGGTATCGGCTCTAAGCCGGGTATCCCAGCCCGGCCAAAGCCTGGGGCCAGGGTTGCCGCGTCCGCTTTCGGCGCCCTCGGCGCCCTTGGCGCCAGACGGAGCACGGGGCGACTTCTAGCAGTTCTCCACACCGCCACGTTTGCGCCCTACCCCTTGACTTTGCTCACGCGCTCGCTTGATTTTCAGCACCGGCTAGACTGGCCGCCTAGACTGGCCGCGAGGGAGCCAATTGTTGTGTGGCCTAGGGCTACAAGTCGAGGTGCAGTCGTGATCCAGGCCATCATCAGGTCCTCCCCCCGCGGTGTGTCGCGAACCGGCTTGGCGCTGCTTGCTCTTTCGCTCGTTGCTTTCCCACCCCACGATGCGTTCGCGCAAAGCACCGCGGCGCAAAAGAGCGGCGAGAAGAACACGCAAGCTCCGGGCCCCTCGGACACGGTGATCATCTCCAAGATGCCGGAGCGCAAAGGGCCCATTTACACGCTCCTCAAGAAGCTGTTCTGCAAGAACAATGGAGCCGTCACGGGCGCACCCAATTCCGAGGTGTGGTCGGTGCCGCAAGCACAAACGAGACGCGTTTCCAAGCGACTCGAAGCGCTCGGCATGAAGGTCACCAAGTTGCGCGAGGACTGGAACCATATCTTGAAGCAGCATCGGGGTCCGATGACGCGCGCGCAGCAGGAAATGATCGACACGATGAAGTCGACCGCGGGCACGATGGGCGTCCAAGTGCTGCAAGCTCCGGATGCCGCGCTCAGCGCATTTGCCATGACGAACGAAACCTACAGGCCCAGCGTCCCAGCCGAGCCGCAGACGCCATCAAGGGAGCAGGCACCCTCGACGGTCGTGCTGCCCATCAGTCCCACCAACAACATCACGCTGCAGCGTGTCAGATACACCAACGACGAGCGCGGCTGCACGTGGAACGGCATCGTCGCGGAGACCGGCGAAAGCGCTCTTCTGATGCGCTGGAACGACGGCAACATCACCGGCCTCGTCGGCTACAAGGGACGCATCTACACGGTTGCTAGTCTCGGCGGCCAGCTGCACGCCGTGGTCGAAACGGACCCGCGCCAGATGCCACCAGACCATGCCGCCCCCAGGCCGACCGCTGATCCGCGGGCCGATCTGCGCCCCGATGCGCCGGCCAAGACAGCGGCGATGGCGAGCCCGCCGGCGGTGAAACCGCTATCCGACCCCGACCGCCAGGCGCTGGAGGCCAAGAGGATCGTGATCGATCTCATGATCCTCTACACCAAGAAGGCAGCCAGCCGCTACCTCCGCGACCCAGCGGATCTTTTGGCGATGGCGGTCGAGCAGACCAACGACACGTTCCGCAACAGCGGCCTCGAAAACATCAGCCTGCGGCTCGTGCACACCCAGGCCATCGACTACGTCGAGTCCAACGGCGAGCACTTCGAGCATCTTTACCGCATGGTCGACGGGATTGGCTCGTTCAAGGACATCCGCAGGCTGCGCAACGAGAAGAAAGCCGATATCGTCGGCCTCATCGTCGACGATGCGTCCGGTTGCGGCCTGTCAACGCGCGTGGCGGCGGATTCAGAGGACGCCTATTTCGTCGTGCATCACTCGTGCGCGGCGATCACGATCACCATCGCGCACGAGATCGGCCACATCCTCGGCGCGCGCCACGATCGCGCCGTCGACGCCAACAACATGCCGTTCGCCTATGGCCACGGCCACGTCAACGGCAAGTGGCGCGACATCATGAGCTACCAACAGAGCTGCGACGGCTGCGTGCGCATTCCCTATTGGTCGAACCCGCGCGTCATGTACAAGGGCGAGCCGACCGGCACTGACGCCGAAGACAACGCCCGCGTGATCCTCGAGCAGGCCGAGCGGGTTTCCAAATTCAGATGACACGCGGCCGACTCACTCGCGCACGTCCGTGCCAAAGGTCTCGCACACGACCCACCAGCCGTACCGCAGCTCGAGCCGCCTTTGGTGGTCGGCTTACCGGCCCGCACAACGCGCTGGCGGCCCAGCGGCGATCTTGCGGAGACAACTAACTACCGTGGCGCGAACTTGTAGCGGAAGGTACAGCGCAATCGACTGGCACCGCTTGTGTCGGGGTGACGGCGCGATTTTGCCCAGGCTCGGCAGGGGGCTGGGCCCTCAGCCCCCATCACGCCGGCCTCGTGAACGCGCCTCGAAGCGCCGCCAAGACGGATTTGGCGCGCCGGGCGCGTTCATTCTCACAGCACCGTGAATGGCGAAAGCAAAGCGGGCCCTCTCGCGCAACGCGCGCACTGGCCCTACAATGCTTCCTGCAGGGTGTGCAACGCTTCCGCGGACCTGGAAACCGGGACGGGGTGCTTGATGGGCGGTCGAGGACATGAGAGCCAGGCGGTTCGGACTGTGCGTGGTCGGGGCGTCCGTCGCCTTCGGCGCGGCATACTTGTTCCTGCCGGCCACATACTGGCCCGACGCATTGCGCGGCCTGGCTTCCCCCGAGCCGGCCAAGGTCGCGGCCAAGAAGGGTGACGGCAAGGCTCGCGGCGCACCTCCCGCTCCCGTCACCGCCGCCACCGTCAGCGAAGTCGACATGCCGATCATTCTCTCGGCGCCGGGGACGGTCGAGCCGCTCGGCAATGTCGTCGTCAAGCCGCGGGTCGACGGACAGATCGTCGAGGTCACCTTCAAGGAGGGCGATCTCGTCACGCAGGGCAACGTGCTGTTTCGCCTCGACGACCGCCTGGTGAAGGCGCTGATCGCCCAGGCCGAGGCCAACATCGCCAAGGACGAGGCCAACCTGCGCGAGGCCGAGGCGACGCTGGCGCGGCGCGAAGCCCTGGTGACCAAGCAGGTGGTGAGCGAGGCCGCCACCGAGACCGCGCGCAATGCGGCCAACAGCCTGAGGGCCAGCATCGCCGCGGGCCAAGCGTTCCTCGATACGCAGAAGACGCAGCTCGACTATCTGACCATCCGGGCGCCGATAACAGGCCGCACCGGCAGCCTGGCGGCCAAGCTCGGCGCCACCGTGCGGGCCCAGGATGCGCCTGGCCTCGTCACCATCAATCAGACCAAGCCGATCATGGTTGGATTCGCCGTGCCGCAGGCCGAACTCGGCGCGTTGCGGCGCGCACTCGGCGCCAGGGCGACGGCCGACGTCAAGGTGTCCGGCGGCGGTGGCAAGCCGACCGTGGTGCAGGCCACGCTGGCCTTTGTCGACAACCAGGTCGATCGGGCGACCGGAACGATCATCGGCAAGGTCGTGGCCGAGAACGCCGACGAGGTGCTCTGGCCCGGCCAGTCGGTCGAGGTCGTGCTCACCGTCGAGGTGAAGCCGCGCGTGCTCTCGGTGCCGGCCGCAGCCGTGCTGCCGGCGCAGCAGGGCATGATCGTGTGGGTGATCGGCGCCGACAACAAGGTGGCCCCGCGCGTGGTCGTGGTCGAGCGCATCGTCGGCCGCAGCGCCTTCCTCGGCGACGGCGTCAAGGTCGGTGAGCGGGTGGTGACGGACGGCCAGATCCGCCTCGCGCCCGGCGCGACCGTACGCATCGAGGAGCCCCGCCGCCCCTCCGGGGGACCGGCCTCCGAAGAGCGGCGCCTGCACGGCCGGGGTTAGGCAGTAAGGACAGCGAGGACCAGCGAAGATGCGTCTCTCCGAACTTTGCATCCGCCGCCCGGTCATGACCACGCTGGTGATGGCCTCGCTGCTGCTGGCCGGCTTCTTCGGCTATCGCCAGCTGCCGATCGCCGCGATCCCGCGCATCGAGGTGCCGACCATCACGGTCACCGTGCAGTACCCGGGCGCCAGCCCGGACACGATGGCGGTTTCTGTCGCCGCCCCGCTCGAGCGCCAGTTCTCCACCATCGCCGGCGTGACGGCCATCACCTCGCTCAACACCGAGGGCTCGACCCAGATCACGCTCGAGTTCGATCTCAGCCGCAGTATCGATGCGGCGGCGCTCGACACCCAGTCCGCCATCTCCGTGGCCGCCGCCCGGCTGCCCGAGGACCTGCCGACCCCGCCGGCCTACCGCAAGGTCAATCCCGCCGACACGCCGGTGATCTTCCTGGCCCTGACCTCGGAGACGACGCCCTCCCAGGAGATGAACGAGTTCGCCGACAAGGTGATGAGCCCGCGGCTGTCGATGCTGCCGGGCGTGGCGCAGGTGAACATCCAGGGCGCGCAGAAGCGCGCGGTGCGCATCAGGTACGACCTCGACGCGCTGGCTGTGCGCGGCATCTCGGTGGAGGAGGTGCGCCAGTCGGTCACGGCGCTGTCGTCGGTGAGCCCGCTCGGCAGCATCCGCACCCGCGACCAGCTCTACATCCTCGAGACCAAGGGCGCGCAGCCGACGGCTGCCTATTTCAAGCCCGTGGTGGTGGCCTGGCGCAACGGCGCGCCGGTGCGGCTGGAAGACATCGCCAAGGTCGAGGACTCGGTCGAGAACGAGGAGGCGCGCACCGAGTTCAACGGCATGCGCTCCATCATCGTCTCGGTGCAGCGCCAGCCCGATGCCAATACGGTGGCCGTCACCGACGCCATCCACAAGCTGCTGCCGCGCTTTCAGGAGGAGCTGCCGCCGACGGTGAAGCTGAACGTGCTCAGCGATCGCTCCGAGTCGATCCGCGCCGCAGTGCACGATGTGCAGATCACCTTGATGCTGACGGCCGCGCTCGTCATCCTCGTTATCCTGGCGTTCCTGCGTACATGGCGCGCCACGTTCATTCCCGCTATCGCCCTGCCGCTGTCCATTATCGGCACGTTTGCGGGCATGGCCATGTTCGGTTTCTCGCTGGATAACGTGAGCCTGCTGGCGCTTACGCTCGCGCTCGGCTTCGTTGTCGATGACGCCATCGTCGTGCTTGAGAACATTGTGCGTTACGTCGAGCAGGGCATGAAGCCGTTCGATGCAGCCATTCGCGGCGCCAACGAGATCAGCTTCACCGTGCTGTCGATCACGGTATCGCTGGTGGCGGTGTTCATTCCTATCCTGTTCATGGGCGGCATCGTCGGCCGTTTCTTCTTCGAGTTCGCCATGACGATCAGCATCGCCATCCTGCTGTCGGGCTTCATATCGCTCACGCTCACGCCGATGCTGGCCTCGCGCATGCTCAAGCAGCATCATGGCGCAGAAGCGCGGCCGGGGCTGTTGTCGCGCGCATTCGAAAAGGGCTACGAGCTGATGGCGCGCGGCTATCGCGTCACGCTCGACGCCTCCCTGCGCGTGCCGTGGTTAATGCTGCTGCTGACGCTCGGCACCATCGTCGCCACGGTGTGGGCGTTCGGCATAGTTAAGAAAGGCTTCCTGCCGACCGAGGACACCAGCATCATCATCGTGCGCACCGAGGCTGCGCCCGACATCGCCTTCCAGGCCATGCTGGAGCGCCAGCGCATCGTCGCCGACCGCATCCGCCAGGACCCGGATGTGCTCTACATCAATTCCAACGTGGCCCAGAGCTTCTTCAATCCCACGCTCAATCGCGGCTCGATCTTCGTGCAGCTCAAGCAGCGCTCCGAGCGCCAGGGCCAGGGCAGCATCAGCGAGGTGCAGAACCGCATGCGCCGCAACCTGGCCGGCGTCCCGGGCATCCGCGCCTTCCCGGTGCCGCTGCAGAATTTGCGCATCGGCAGCCGCGGCGGGGCGGCGCTCTATCAGTACACGCTGACCAGCGTCAACCAGGTCGAGCTCTACGACAACGCCCAGCGCCTGCTCGAGCGGGTCAAGCAGGCGCCAGGCTTCACCGACGTCACCAGCGACCTGACGCTGGGCGCGCGGCAGCTCTCCCTCAACATCGACCGCGACGCGCTCGGGCGCTACGGCCTCACCATGGATGTGGTGCGCTCGACGCTCTACTCGGCCTTCGGCACGCGCAAGATCGCCACCGTCTACACGCCCTCCAACGACTACGCCGTCATCCTCGAGACCGACAAGGCGCAAATCCTCGATCCCGGCATCCTCTCCAAGGTCTACGTGCGCAACCGCGACAACCAGCACATCCGGCTCGACAGCATCGCCACCGTGACGCTCGGGCCCGGCCCGGTCTCGGTGGCGCGCCAGAGCCAGCTGCCCGCCGTCACCATCACCTTCAACCTGGCGCCCGGCTACACGCTAGGCGAGGCCGTGGGCGCCATGCGCGAGCTCGAGCGCGAGGTGGCGCTGCCGCCCTCCATCACCGCGCAGTTCGCCGGCACCGCGCAGGTGTTCGAGAGCTCCTTCCGCGACCAGCCGCTGCTGATCGCCGCCGCCATCCTGACCATCTACATCGTGCTCGGCATCCTCTATGAGAGCTTCATCCACCCGATCACGATCCTGTCGGGCCTGCCGTCGGCCAGCCTCGGCGCCCTGCTGACCCTCTATCTGTTCGACGTCGAGCTGACCATCATCGCCGTGATCGGCATCATCCTGCTGGTCGGCATCGTCAAGAAGAACGCCATCATGATGGTCGATTTCGCCATCGAGGCGCGATCGCGCGGGGCCGCGCCCCTGGTGGCCATCCGCGAGGCCTGCCTGCTGCGCTTCCGGCCGATCATGATGACGACCATGGCGGCGCTGTTCGGCACCATGCCGATCGCGATCGGCTGGGGCGCCGGCGCCGAGCTGCGCCAGCCGCTGGGCCTGGCCGTGGTCGGCGGCCTTGCCATGTCGCAGCTGCTCACCCTCTACATCACGCCGGCCATCTATCTCACCTTCGAGCGCATCGGCGCGCGCCTCGGCGCCGGCCGGCGCGAGCACATTCCCGCGGCCGCCGAGACCCCGGCCGAGAAGCCGCGCGCCGCCGCGGAGTAGGTTGGGTTAGGCCGCAGGCCGTAACCCAACAAGACCTTGCGCAACCGATGTTGGGTTACACGCTCTCGCGCTAACCCAACCTACATGCTACTCCCCGTACAGATGGTGTTGGCGGCGAGCTTGGCGGCGCGCGGGGCGAGGGAGAAGCGGCGCGTGCCCAACCCGCTCATCGTGCACGGCGTGCCGATCGGCACCCAGGACGTGTTGTTGAGAAGCAGGTCGCAGCGGGCGAGCTGGACGCCCAGGTGCGTGTTCATGCACACCGTGTCGCCCAGCCGGTAGTCGGACTCCCGGTAGCGGCAGAGGCAGGGAATGCGCCTCCCGTCGCCATCGAGCGCGCCGTGATAGGGCGAGGTGCGCCAGGCCTCGGGCGGGACGCTCGGCGCGCCATCGCCTGCGGGCTGCGCGACGCCGGGCCCGCCCGACGCGAGCAGCAGCGCAGCCAACCCGGCAGCCGTGACGAGGCGGAGCATCTGGTTCGCTATCCCATGTACCGGGGAGCTTAAGCCGGTTTGCGTCGCCTCGCCAACACATCGAATTCGCTCAACCGCCGCTATGCCCCGGAAGCTGAAGGATGGTGCACGGCGGGAATTGTGCCAACTTCAGACTCATGCACCGCAGCAATGTGCAAGCTTTCGATCATTCTTGCGCTGATGGTTCGAGCTTCCGGTCCAATGACACTTCCAGGTTTACTGTCTGTCTCTACCTTGAGAGGGCGACTCGAGGCTGTGATGGGTGAGGACCTTGGTGCCACCGCTCTCACAGCCAAGCTATATTGCAGGGTGCGGCGCCGTGCGCACGCATGCGCTCCCCTACTGCTGGGGCCCAATCACAAGAGGGCAACATGATCCGGAGTGCCCGAATTGACGACGCTGCACGCATACGCGAGATCGCGCGTGCGGCCTATGCGAGGTACGTGCCTCGGATCGGGCGTGAACCGGCGCCGATGGCGGCTGATTATGATGCCGATGTGCACTCAGGGCGGATCGTCGTCCTTGAGATTGAACGCAATGTCATCGGTTACTTGGTCGCCTGGCCCGAAAATGATGCTTACTTCATCGAGAACATTGGCATTGAACCGCAATTGCAGGGCAAGGGATGGGGCCGCCGCCTGATGGATCATGCGGCGACCGAGGCTGCGCATCTAGGTCTGCCCGCGCTGCGGCTCTACACCAATGCAGCGATGACCGAAAACCTCTCCATGTACGCGCATTTTGGATTTGTCGAAACGCATCGCGTAACGGAGGATGGCTTCAATCGCGTTTACATGCGCCTGAACCTTGGTGAGAGGCAGGCATAACCGTTGTCCATGACCTAGGAGCGGACGGGAATGATGTCGTCGTAGCGTTTGAACGCCCGCGCGAGATGGGTAACGAACGCATTGGTCGGCGAGAGCCGCGGTTTCGTCTTGCGGTAAATGGCAACGATGGGCAGGCCACCGAGACACTCCCAATCTGGCAGCACTTGCGTGAGCGCGCCCGAGCGCAACTCGTCCTCGATGTGACATGCAAGTAGCCTGACGATGCCGCAGCCGGCGAGCGCGGCTTCGCGGAGTTCATCGCCGTGCGCGGTAAGCTTCGAGGCGAACCTGATCTTCTCCCGCGCGCTGCGTTTCACGAACTGCCACTCGTCATGGACATCGCGCTCCAGCGTCAATAGTGCAAGACAGGCATGGCGCGTAAGATCGGAAGGCATGCGGGGAGTTCCTGCCTGCTCGAGATAGTGGGGCGAGGCGCAGAGGACGGTGGGCGATTGCGCGAGGCGTCGCACGACCAGTCCTTGCGGCTGGCGATGCTCGACGCCGGACTGCCGCGTGCTGCGTGGACGGATCAGGATGTCGACGCCCTCATCTCCTATCTCGGCGCGGTCATTGATGCTGAGCAGGACAAGCTGGATCTCCGGATGTCGCTCCTGGAAGCCGGGTATTGCGCGCAGGAGCATGCGGCGGCTGAGAGCCGGGCCCATGCCGATCCTGAGCTGCCGGGTCAGCCGTGTATCCGCCTGGAAGCCGCGGATTGTCTCGTCAAAGTTCTTCAGCATTTGCGCCGCGTGACTGTAGAAGCGCGCGCCCTCCGGCGTAAGCTTCATGACCCGCGTTGACCTGCCGAAGAGGAGGATGCCGAGGCTATCTTCAAGGCCGCTGATTGCGCGGCTGACCGCGGCGGGGTCGATCAAGAGGCTGCGTGCGGCCGCGATGAAGCTGCCGCGCTCGGCAACGCGAACAAAGATCTCGATCACTCGCATGCTCGGGCGCATAGCGCGTCCTGTCGTCAACGATTGATGACACATTCGCATTGCTGGCAAGACTATTCTATCCCTTATCGTTTCACGGCTTGCGCTGCTAGCTGGTGCGCAGGTCAGAACCAGGGAGAGAGCCATGAAGCTTCCACGCCGACAGTTTTTGCGCCTTGCTGCAGGCATTGCCGCGTTTCCGGCGGTTTCCCATCTCGCAAGGGCAGAGGGCTACCCGAGCCGCCCTGTGCGCCTGCTGGTCGGCTTTGCTGCCGGCGGTAATTTCGATGTCGTTGCCCGAATTATTGCCGAATGGATGTCGGAGCAGCTTCGTCAATCGGTCATCGTCGAGAACCGGCCAGGCGCAAGTAGTAATCTCGCGACCGAGGCGGTGGTGCGGGCTCCCGCGGACGGCTATACGCTCGTCCTCGGCGGCGCGGTGAATGCTGTCAATGCAACGCTCTTCGGGAAGCTCAGCTTCAACTTCATCAACGACCTCGCGCCAGTCGCCGGGCTCGTCCAGTTTCCCAACGTGATGACGGTCAGGGCCTCATTCCCCGGAAAGACCGTTCCCGAGTTCATTGCCTACGCAAAGGAGAACCCTGGTAAGCTCAATCAGGGGTCATCCGGGCGTGGGACGACGCAGCACCTCGCGGGCGAGCTGTTCAAGATCATGACCGGGACCGACTTCGTCCACGTCCCTTACCGAGGCGCGGCGCCGGCGCTCACAGACTTGCTCGGCGGACAGGTGCAGGTGCTGTTCGAGCCGCTGGCGCCATCGATCGAGCACATCAAGGCGGGCACGCTCCGCGGCCTCGCGGTCACGAGCGCCGTGCGTTCGCCTGTACTGCCGGATGTGCCGACCGTGGGCGAATTCGTGCCAGGGTATGAAGTCAGCGGATGGAACGGCATACTTGCGCCGAAGAACACGCCCGCGGACATCATCGCGAGGCTCAACGCCGTCGTAAACGCGGGGCTAGCGGAGCCCAGGATCAAGACGCGCCTTGCCGGTCTCGGCGCAACGACACTGCCCGGCTCGCCCGCAGCTTTCGAGAAGCTGATCGCTGCAGAGACGGACAAGTGGAGCAAGGTCATCCGAACGGCTGGCATCAAGCCTGAGTAGCGGGAACGCTAGACCATGTCCCGATTCCTTGCTCGCACTCCTGCCGTCCAACTCCGCTGCTCACTCCTGGTATCCGCAGCGATGCTGCAGCGGGAACGACTGCTTTGCCGCCGACCACCTTCGGCGCTTGCCTGACGGCGTACTCGAGCTCTCGACCGGTGCAATCGTGGTCCGAATTACGCGCAGCTTCCCGATCGAGCCCAGCCCGGACGGGAAGTCGCACTTCTGCGTGTACGACAGTGGATGGGGACTTGAGGCGCGCTGCGTCTTTCTGCCAGCTGGGTCGTGAGTGAAGACGGGTTTGCGCTCCAGACCGCGGGCGCCAGACTACGGTTGATGTCTGGCAATGCCCGCCAGAAACACATTGTGCAGCGCGATCCATTGGTCCGGAGTGGGTCTTGGTCGTGTGAAAACGCCGGCGCGCCACTGCGGCGTAGAATTACGTTCTCGCTAGCCGACCGTTCTGGCGGCCTCGCGCGAGGCTCGCTTCACCGGGCCGCTGGTCGAGAGCCGCAGAAAACCCGCAAACACGGCGCTTCATGCACTTCAGGTGCGTGGCTCACGTGCCTCGATCTATCTTACTATCTGCCCACGGGCTGGGCGACCTGATAGCGAGTTGGAATAGGATTCTGGCGATTTTTGATCCGCACACGTTTTCACACAGCCTGGGTCAAAACCGACTCTGCAACGCGTGGCGTCCAGCTGCAAGAGACCGAAAGCGGACCCAGCATCCTTAGCCCAAGCGTTGGCAAGGTTTGGCAAACCTTCTTAGCCACGAGCAGCGCCGCTCAGCTCTTGACTTTGACGTAGCTGCCCGGCGCGTCCTCGATGGCGCCGAGCTTGGCGCCCGGCGTGCGGGCCGCGACCTTGCCGCCGGAGTAGCGGGCCAGCCACTCCGCGTAGTGCGGCCACCAGGAGCCCGGATGCTCCTCGGCGCCCTCGAACCAGGCTTCCAGCGTCGCCGTCTTCTTGTCGTTGGTCCAATACTGGTATTTGACCTTGTCGCCGGGCGGGTTGATGACGCCGGCGATATGGCCCGACCCCGCCAGCACGTAGGTGACCGGCCCGCCGAACAGCTTGGAGCCGATGAACACCGACTTGGCCGGGGCGATGTGGTCCTCCTTGGCGCACAGCTCGTAGATCGGCAGCTTGACCTTGGCCAGATCGAGCTTGACGCCGCCGATCGTCATCTGCCCGCGGGCGAGCCGGTTCTCGTGGTAGAACTCGCGCAGGTAGAAGTTGTGGTTGGCCGGCGTCATGCGCGTCGAATCCTGGTTCCAGAACAGCAGGTCGAACGGGAACGGCTTCTTGCCCAGCATGTAGTTGTTGACGATGTAGGGCCAGATCAGGTCCTTGGGCCGCAGCAGGTTGAAGACGGTGGCCATGCGCGCGCCGTCGAGGTAGCCGCGCTCGGCCATCATCTCCTCGAGGCTCTTGAGCTGGGTGTCGTCGATGAAGAGCATGAGGTCGCCGGCCTTGGTGAAGTCGACCTGGGCGGCAAAGAACGTGGCGGAAGAGAACGGCTCCTCGCCGCGGGCGGCGAGGTAGGCCAGCGTGGTGCCGAGCAGCGTGCCGCCGACGCAATAGCCGATGACGTTGAGCTTGTCGGTGCCGGCCTCGCGCTTGACCGCGTCGGTGGCGGCGAGCAGGCCTTCGGTCATGTAGTCCTCGAAGGTCTTGTGGGCCAGCCGCTGGTCTGGGTTCACCCACGACACCACGAACACGGTGAAGCCCCGGCTCACCATGAAGCGGATGAAGGATTTCTGCGGCCCCAGATCGAGGATGTAGAACTTGTTGATCCAGGGCGGCACGATCAGCAGCGGCGTGGCGTGCACCGTCTCGCTGGCTGGCGCATACTGGATGAGCTGCAAGAGCTCGTTCTGGAACACCACCTTGCCGGGCGCGGTCGCCACGTTGCGGCCGACCTCGAAGGCGGCCACGTCGGTCTGGCTGATGCTGAGCACGTCGCCCGACTTCTGCATGTCGTGGGCGAGATTGGCGAGGCCCTCGACCAGGTTCTTGCCGCTGGAGGCAAACGTGGCGCGCATCACCTCGGGGTTGGTGGGCGGGAAGTTCGAGGGCGACAGCGCGCTCGTCATCTGCTTGAGGTAGAACTCGGCGCGCTGGCGGGTGCGCTCATCGAGGCCGTCGGTCTTGGCCAGCACCTCCTCGAGCCAGCGCGTGATGATGAGATAGGCCTGCTTCCAGAAGTCGAAGTAGGGATTGCGCTGCCAATCGGGGTCCTTGAAGCGGTTGTCGCCGGGCTCGGGCTCGGCCACCGGCACCACCTGCGCGCCCATCATGCGCTGCGCGGTGGCGCCGGCGAGTTGGAACAGGTCGCGCACCAGGGCGCCCTGCGTCTCGACGAGCTTGGCCGGATCGGCGACCCAGGACCGCGCCACCTCGGTGAAGAGCTTGGTGGCCTCGGTAACGTCGCTGGCCATGCCGTAGGGCCCGGCCTTGGCGTCCCCGCGCTCCAGGAAGCCCGACAGCACCTTGCCGCCCTCCTCCATCAGCCGCACCATGTTGCGGCTGAATTCCTCCGGATCGGCAATGCGATAGGCGGCAAAGTCGATCTCGGTCGGCACCGGCTGCGGGGTCTCGGGGGCTTTCTTCTGCATCGGTGGTCCCTCGACGGGATGACGGGCAGGCGCCCGCAGGGGGCGCGCCGACTCACTATCTAGTATGTGCTAGCCGCCTGCGGCAAAAATACCTAGAGCGAGATCGTATCAGGAGTAGGCACTTCGCTTCCTCCTGATACGTGGGCCTCGCTCCAAGCTGTGCAAACAGAGCAGGATTCACGCTTCGGCTGGTCCTGCAGTGTGGGGCTGGGGTGACTCCCCGAAGCGATCCTGCTCTGGCCTGATGCCAAAAGACGGGAGAATCTGGTAGCTGTCGCCCGCTGCAGGTGACGATTTTCGCCACGATGATGGTAGATATCACGTGCACGCGAGGTGTGGGAATCGTATGAGAAAGCGGCGGAGACAAGCTCTGGCATGGGTCGGCGCGGCGGCCGTTCTGGGCGGCTGCTCGAACCTGCCGCTGCCGCAGCTGCCCGACTTCGGCAAGGTGCCCGAAAAGGTACTCGGCCAGGACGAGCAGCGTGGCAAGGTCGACGGCATGATCGAGAAGGGCCAGACCCACCAGACCGAAGCCGCCAAGCAGATCGAGAAGGGCAAGTAGCGCCTGCCCTATTTGCCTTACGGACCAAGCCCAGCCTTACGGTTAGTCACGTGATCGAAGAATTCCATCGCGTCAAGCGCCTGCCGCCCTACGTCTTCGCCGAGGTGAACCGCCTCAAGGCGGCCGCGCGGGCCCGCGGCGCCGACATCATCGACCTCGGCATGGGCAATCCGGACATGCCGACGCCTGCCCACATCGTCGAGAAGCTGACCGAGACGGTGGCCAAGCACAGGACCAACCGCTACTCGGCCTCCAAGGGCATTCCGGGCCTGCGCCGGGCGCAAGCGGCCTACTACGCCCGCCGCTTCGGCGTGAAGCTCAATGCCGAGACGCAGGTCGTGGCCACGCTCGGCTCCAAGGAGGGCTTCGCCAACATGGCGCAGGCCATCACCGCGCCGGGCGACGTGCTGCTGGTGCCCAACCCGACCTACCCCATCCACGAGTTCGGCTTCATCATCTCGGGCGCCGCCATCCGCCATATCCCGATGCTCGCCAGCCAGTCGCGGCTCGGGGCGACGGACGCCGAGACGGAGTTCCTGCGCGGCGTGGAGCGGGCGGTGAAGCACTCGATCCCCAGGCCGCTCGCCGTGGTGCTGAGCTATCCGTCCAATCCCACGGCCATGACCGTCGGCCTCGACTTCTATGTGGAGATGGTGCAGCTCGCCAAGAGGCTCGACCTGATCATTTTGTCGGATCTCGCCTATGCCGAGATCTACTTCGACGACAATCCTCCGCCCTCGGTGCTGCAGGTGCCGGGCGCGGTGGATGTGACGGTGGAGTTCACCTCGCTGTCGAAGACCTACGCCATGCCCGGCTGGCGCATGGGCTTTGCCGTCGGCAACGAGCGCCTGATCGCGGCGCTGGCACGCATCAAGTCCTACCTCGACTACGGCGCCTTCACGCCGATCCAGGTGGCGGCCGCCGCCGCGCTCAACGGGCCGCAGGACTGCGTCGACGAGATTCGCGCCACCTACAAGAGCCGGCGCGATTGCCTGGTGGAAAGCTTCGGCCGGGCGGGCTGGAGCGTGCCGCCGCCGCCGGCCTCGATGTTCGCCTGGGCGCCGATCCCCGAGCCCTATCGCGAGATCGGCTCGGTGGAGTTCTCCAAGCTGCTGGTGGAGAAGGCCGACGTGGCCGTGTCGCCGGGGCTCGGCTTCGGCGAATACGGCGAGGGCTATGTGCGCATCGCGCTGGTGGAGAACGAGCACCGCATCCGCCAGGCCGCGCGCAGCATCAAAAAGTTCCTCGCCCGGCCGCCCGAAACCATGCATAACGTGATCCCCATTCCGCAAAAGGCATCGCGTTAGCTCGCAACTCGCATGGACCAGCCGTTGAAGTTGGGCATCGCCGGGCTCGGCACGGTGGGGACCGGGCTGTTGCAGCTCCTGGCCGAGCATGGGTCGCGGCTGGCGCAGAATGTGGGCCAGTCCATCGAGGTGGCGGGCGTGTCGGCCCGCTCGCGCAGCAAGAAGCGCGCCGTCGCGCTCGAAAAACTCAAGTGGTTCGACGATCCCGAGAGGCTCGCTATCGACCCCTCGATCGATGTGTTCGTCGAGCTGATCGGCGGCGACGAGGGGGCGCCCAAGCGCGCGGTCGAGGCCGCGCTCAAGGCCGGCAAGCATGTCGTCACCGCCAACAAGGCGCTGCTCGCCCGGCATGGCACCGAGCTTGCCAAGCTCGCCGAGAAGAGCGGTGTGGCGCTCAACTTCGAGGCGGCGGTCGCGGGCGGCATCCCCATCATCAAGACGCTGCGCGAGGCGCTGGCCGCCAACCAGATCCGCCGCGTCTACGGCATCCTCAACGGCACCTGCAATTACATCCTGACGCAGATGCAGGAGGAGCACCGCTCCTTCGCCGACGTGCTGGCGGAGGCGCAGGCCAAGGGCTACGCCGAGGCCGATCCCACCTTCGACGTCGGCGGCTTCGATACCGCCCACAAGCTCGCGCTCCTGACCAGCCTCGCCTTCGGCACCCGCGTCGCCTTCGACCAGATCCACATCGAGGGCATCCAGTCGATCACGCAGGCCGACATCGAGGCGGCCGATGACCTTGGCTACCGCATCAAGCTCCTGGGCGTCGCCTTGATGACGGAGAGCGGCATCGAGCAGCGCGTGCATCCGGCGATGGTGCCCAAGCACTCGGCCATTGCCGAGGTGTCGGGCGTGACCAATTGCGTTGCCATCGACGGCGATTTCGCCGGCAATCTCTTGCTCGCCGGACCCGGCGCGGGCGCCAGGGCCACGGCATCCGCCGTCGCCGGCGACATCCTCGATATCGCCCGCGGCGACCGCCCGCACCCCTTCGGCGTGCCGGCGGCCAAGCTCAAGGCCTACAAGCGCGCCAAGCTCGGGCAGCATCAGGGCGCCTACTACGTGCGGCTGGCGGTCTATGACAAGCCCGGCGCCATGGCCAGCATCGCCGGGCGCATGGGCGAGCGCGAGGTGTCGCTGGAAAGTATCGTGCAGCGGCGGCCGCGCTGGGCATTGCCAGGCATCGACGCCCGGCCCAAGCTCGGGGTGCCGACCCCGGTCGTGCTCATCACCCACGAGACGACGGAAGAGGCCATTCGCGGCGCGCTCAGCGCCATTCACAATGACGGCAAGGTTGCGGAGAAGCCGCAAATGATCCGTATAGAAGCGCTGTGAAACCGGTGACCGCAGTTGGGGAGGCAGGACATGGCCAATGAGACGAGGAGCGGGCTCGACCGCGTGCTGGTGCTGGAGGTGGCGCGCGTGACGGAAGCGGCCGCCATTGCGGCTGCCCGCTTCAGGGGCCGCGGCGACGAGAAGGCCGCCGACGGGGCTGCGGTCGATGCCATGCGCAAGGAGCTCGCCAAGATCCACATCAAGGGCCGCGTCGTGATCGGCGAAGGCGAGATGGACGAGAGCCCGATGCTCTACATCGGCGAGGAGGTGGGCCTCGGCGACGGGCCGGAGGTCGACATCGCCGTCGATCCGCTCGAGGGCACCACGATCTGCGCCAAGCACATGCCCAACTCGCTGGCTGTACTCGCCATCGCCGAGCGCGGCGGGCTGCTCTACGCGCCCGACATGTACATGGACAAGATCGCCATCGGGCCGGGCTACCCCGAAGGCATCATCGATCTCGATGCGCCCCCCGGCGATACCATCAAGGCGATGGCCAAGGCCAAGGGCGTGCCGGTGTCGGAGATCACCGCCTGCATCCTCGACCGGCCGCGGCATGCCGATCTCATCGCTGCCGTGCGCAAGGCCGGCGGCGGCGTGCAGCTGATCCCCGACGGCGACATCGCCGGCGTTATCTGGACCACCGACCCCAAGGAAACCGGCATCGACATCTACTTCGGCATCGGCGGCGCGCCCGAGGGCGTGCTGGCGGCAGCGGCACTGAGGTGCATCGGCGGCCAGATGCAGGGCCGGCTCCACCCCATGAAGAAGGACGAGGAGACGCGGGCCGCCGCCATGGGCATCTCCGACATCAAGCGCAAGTTCAGCATGAACGATATGGCCTGCGACGACGTGATCTTCTCGGCCACCGGCGTCACGGACGGCTCGCTGCTCGACGGCGTGCATTTCCGCGGCGAGTTCGCCGAGACCGAGACGGTGGTGCTGCGCTCCAAGACCGGCACCGTGCGCCGCATCAAGACGACCTTCCGCATGCTCGGCACCAAGGCCACGCCGGGGATCTAGGGCAGCGGGCAATTGTTGGGTCGATGCCCCACTACCGGCGACGCGCCTTTCTCTACAGGGGGCGATCGACGTCGGCAGCGCCCTTTGCTTGCGTTCCCGGAAACCGAGGCCCTCAGGCCGAGGTTGTCCGGGATCCTCCCCGTCGCGATCTGATCGGCCGGGGACGCACGGGGCGAGGTTGGCGTGCGAGATCAACCATAACGCCGCTTATCCCCGGGGTCTGGAGTCATGCCTATAGTGGGCCGTCGCTGTTTCTGCGGGGCGTTTTGGATCCAACACCTTGACGCGGCAGCGACCGGCGCCTGGAAGGATGCTCCGTTGGGGGCGTGAGATCCAGGACGCCCGGAATGACCGCTGCCGGCGAAGTGCCAGTAATGGCGCGGGGTTTCGGCGGCCGCCTTAAGTGGCTCAAGGTGTGATCG
>Ga0247727_10000580_pt1 | contig 89672 bp, 94 predicted proteins | sample WisWelCaveWW1625_FD_202498 | JGI IMG/M metagenome (GOLD analysis project Ga0247727, IMG submission 202498) | Biofilm microbial communities from Wishing Well Cave, Virginia, United States - WW16-25 | ecosystem: Environmental > Aquatic > Deep subsurface > Groundwater > Cave microbial mat | place... | reverse complement strand
ATGGGCCCGACCCGACTGGTGAAGTCTTGGATGTTGTCCGCGAGTGCTTGCGCTCGCGCCAGAGCGTCCGGCGCGGTTCCCCCGGACATCCCGGTGTGCGGTCCGTCTGCCGCGCTCCCTTTGGCAGAGCTTCCGCGTCCCGAGAATCCGGGGAGGTGGCCGCTTGCGGCCAGCGCGGCAAAGAGTCCCGCTAGTGCGACCAGACCGCCGACGACCGGCACGGTCGGGAACCCTGAACCGTTCTCCTCCCCTGTCTCTTTTCCGGACGCTTCGCCGGACGATTTCCCAGGGGACGATCTTGGAGGAAGCGTGCTCTCCGGGGGAGGCGCGGTCCTGGTCGGCGGTCCGTCGCCTGGGTTCACCGTCACGGTCTGCTGTTGCGCGGTCATGACGAGGAGCCGATAGCAGGCGCCTTGCAGGTTGGCGATGATCCACGGATGGGTCAGCCACGTCGCCTGGACCACGTTGCTCGTGAAGGGGGGGATCTGCTGGTAGAAGACGCGCATGCCGTCGTAGTCGAGCCACAACGCCTGCAAGGTCTCGCCCGTGTTGTTGATGACCAGCAAGCTGGCCTTCACATCGCCGCGGGTCGAGCGGAACGACGGCTCCTTCTCGCACGCCGAGTCCGGGATCGGGGCCGTTGCGGCGCCGGCTATCTTCGCGCCCGTTGCGAAGAGCGCGGCGCTCGCCGCCGCGACCAACGCCGACGCAGTAAGCACAGTCGCCAGAGCGGGTTGCGCGGACACTCGTCGAACCATCGGACGCACGCGTACTCCCCTGCGCGGCGAACAGATGCACACCGTAGCCCTACCCGGCGGCTTGTCAGCAGGTCGGTGAGCTACGGGCGCGCGGGATCAGCCGAGCGATGTCTCACCCGTCGGGCACAGTGGTGCCATGAACACCTACGAACCGCCTCGCCGCTCCTCGTCGTCGCCCTCAACCAGTCCCTTGCGTCATCTCGCTGCGGTGCGCGACGAACCGGAGACCGTCCGGCTCGGGGCCGCCCTCGCCGCGGGTGACTGGAACACCGAGAGCCTCGTCGAGCTCTGCGTGCTCGTCGGGGGCGTCGCCGCGCTCGAGCAGCTCGACACCGAACCTCTCCCCGACGAGCCGTTCGACCGGTCGGCCGTCGTCGAGACCGACCGCACGCCCGTCGACGAGGTGCTCGCGCTGGCCGAACGCTGTTGTGACGAGATGTTCGACGTCGAGCTGCGCACGGCCGTCCGCAGGGTCCTCGCCCGCGTCGCGGCGCACGACCAACGTCCGTTGCGGCGGGGCACCAGCACGACCCGCCTCGCCGCGGGGCTCGTATGGGTCGTCGCGAAGGGCAACGCGATGCTCGGCCCGCGGGCCCGCTGGAACGCGACCGACCTGTGGTGGCATTTCAGGGTGAGCCCGGCGAGCCACCTCGGCCTCGGGCTGCGCAACGCGTCGGGCGTCGAGTATGTCCACGCCGGCCTCGACGAGGTCGACACCGCGCTGCGGATGCGCGCCTTCCCGAGCGACGTGTGGCTCGGCGACGTTGGCCTGCTCGTGTCGCGCAGGCGGGCCGAGCTGATCGCGCAGCGCGACACGCTGCTGCAAATTGCCGCGCGCGCCGCGGCCGATCGCGAGATGCGGCGGCCGTTCGTGCGCTACGACGACCGCAGCGTCGAGGCACGCGCCCGGCCGGTTGCGCCGTTGCTCGCCGTGAAAGGGGTCGGGCTCGCCGGCCGCGCCTTCGTGGTCGTCGGGTTCGGCGGGCACCACGACGGCGCCGAACTGTTCGCGATGTCGATCCCCGAGGCGCACCATCTCGCGCGGTTGCTCGCGCAGGCGCTCGCCGATCCCATCCCGACCATCGCGCTGCCCTCCGAGGCGGAATGACGGAACAGGTCGGTCGATCGCGTCAGTCGCCGGTATACATCCGTTCGAGGTCGATGAGCTCGACGTCTCCGCGCGCGTGCGCTTCAGCGTTCAGGTTGCGGTCGAAGCCTGATGCGGAGAACAGCAGCAGCCCGGCCGCTCTCGCGCTCGTGTGTCGCACGGCGACAAGCTCGCGAATCCGTTCGAGCCGTCGAAGGTCGGCGATCGTCCGCTTGGTCTTCGTGTGCTTGGCCTCGCCGAGCGCGAGCACCGTCTCGGCTCCGCTGCGATCCCGGCCGCGGGCGACGACGTCGAGTTGGTGTTGGGTTCGCGCGGCAGCGTCGTTGAGCACAGCTGGCGCGACGGTGGCCGGCCGACCGCCGGTCGTTTCGTCGGTAGCGAACCGGAGCGTGAACTCGCGGGCGATCGTTTCGAAGTGCGGCCCGAGCACGTGGGTGGCGAAGCGAGGCTGAGCGTCGGCCCATGCTTCGCGCGTCCTGCGTTCCTCGAATCGTGCGAGATCGCGGCGGGTGACGACGTGATGGAGCCGGACGATGGGATCGGCGAGCTGGTAGATGGGTCGTCGGGATCGCAGCGCATCGTCGATGCGCGACACGAAGCCTGCTTCTTCGAGTCCTCGCTGTGGGTGCTGCACGGCCCGCTGCTCCCGGCCGAGCGTGGCTGCGATCGCCGACTGGCTCGTGTTGCGTGCGGCGATCGCCGCGATGACGGAGTGATAGAGCGCACGGTCGGGCAGCGATCGCTCCTCGGTGAGGAGGTAGTCGTCCTCACGAAACAGCGCGCTCGCAGGGTTCAGCGGTCCAACAGCGAGCCACTTGGCGACATCGGCCCGGTCGTCTCGGGGGTGTGGCGGGCAGCAGATCGCGGTAGCCGGGTGTGCCGCCGAGTACGGCGTGGACCACGAACGCGGTGGCCGGGTCGGTGATCCCCCAGAACGAGGCCGCGGCTCGATGGTCGAAGGTGCGGATCACGACGTCGAGAGAGGCACGACCTCGAAGCGCCTGGCTGCCGGTGAGCAGGCCGGCCATCGCCGACAGCGCAGAGCCGCAGAGCACGACCCGCAGCGGCGCGCCGCCGTCTCGCGACCCGTCGATCGCCCGCTGGAGGATCGAGGGCAGTTCGGGGGAGTGGGCGACCAAGTAGGGGAACTCGTCGAGGATGACGAGTGATGGACCGGCCGCCGACGGCAAGTCACCCAGGGCCCGAATCGCGGCGTCCCAGTTCTCGAGCGCGAGCCGGCCGCCGGGGACGCGCTTGTGGGCACCGAGCGCCTCACCGAAGCTTCCGAGTGGCTGGCTGCGCTCCTCCTCGACAGCCTGGTAGTAGAAGCCGTGGGTCGCAGCGGCCAGCCGCCGGAGCAAGAAGGATTTGCCCTGGCGGCGGCGTCCACGAACGAGCGCGAGCTGGATCCCGGCCCCGGGGCGCGTCGCGAACTCGCTCAGGTCCTGCCATTCGGAGTCGCGGTCGAACAGATCGGACGGTCGTTCCACGAACGGAATACCAGTCCGAGTTTGCATAAGTACGACTTGCAATTGTCCACGAGGACTGCAACACGGGCGTCAGCCCGTCGGGCACGACCAGTGGTCGTCGACCGGCCGCGCGACCCCGCCGGGCGGTGGGAACGGCGACCGGAACGTGAACGCCGCCGGCGACGGGCCGTCGCGCCGTAGCGTCTCGAGGCGTGCCTTGGCGTCCTCGACCGTGGGGAGGGTGCCGGCCGGGATCCACCACAGCGCGAGGTAGTCGGGCGTCGGCTCGAACCAGTTCCGCCGTTGCGCCATGACGTCGCGGTGGTCGCTGCGGTAGACGAACCGGGCGAGGTCGTCGAGCGTCTCCCAGACGCTGAGGTTCACGAGCAGCAGGTCGTCGTCGAACGGCCGGATCGCGGTGGCGTCGCCGTCCTCGGTCTGGAGGCGCCACACGAAGCCGGGGGCCGAGTCGGCGAGCGCGTTGATCGGCTCGAGCGCGGCGACGAAGCCAGCGAGCTGCGGCGCCTCGAGCGGGGCGCGCAACCTCCCGATGTTGACCTGGGCGAGATGGACGTCCTGCACGATTCGCTCGACAGTAGCGGGACGTCCAGCGCGCCCGCCCGGGTGGCTCGGTGCAACGGGCGGAGGCGCGGGATGCCGCTGTTCAGCGCAGCGCGCGCACGTGGACGCCCGGAAGGTCGATGAGCTCGTCGAGCGCGTCCTCGGCGCGTTCCGCGTCGATCAGGAACGTTGCCGTCGACCAGCAGGAGTGTCACTCGCGGTCGCCGATCGTCGCCAATGCCCGGAGCTGCGCGAGATCCTCCGTCCATTCGGCGTCGCGCCGGTGACCACGCAGCAGGTCCTTGATTTCGGCGCCCCGCGCCGCGGTCGCCTGTGATATCTGCGCGACGACGCGGCCGCGACGAACGACGGTGAAGCGTTCGTGACGGTGCTCGACGGCGTCGAGCAGGTCGGAGAACCGTCGTGCTGCCTCGCTCGCCGAGATCTCGGGCATGGGGATCAGATTGTCAGATTGACGGAGCCGCGCGCCGTTGTTTCCAGGCGTCGAGGAAGCTCCCCGCCATCGCCGACATCGCGAGCGCCTCGTCGCGGTCCGCGTCGTCCGTGAGGCGGCCGGCGAGCGCGAACGTGGCGAAGCGGATGCCGCGGAAGAAGGGGCCGAACGTCTCGACGCGCAGCGCGCCGTCGTGCTCCTCGGGCGCGGCGGTGGGTGGCGCGGGTGCGAGGTCGATTGCCGGCAGCGCGAGGCCACCGAGCGCGGCGAGCAGGTCGTCGTCAGGGGGCCGGTCGGCGAAGTCGCGGCTGCGGGCCCGGAACACCTCGGTCCCGTCGGGCGCGTACAGCCACCCGGTCGGCCAGCCGATGCCGCCACGCTCGCCGGGGTTCCATGCATCAAGTGGTTGGAGGAAACGCTCGCCACCGGGATCGGAGACGATCCGGTACGGCAGGTGCCACCGGCGCCGGAACGCCTCGTTGCGGCCCGGCGAGTCGACGCTGAGCGCGACGATCTCGGCACCGCCCCGCTGGAGGTCGGGTTCTTCGTTCGCCAGCCGCACGAGCTGGCCGCAGCAGTACGGTCGCCAGTCGCCGCGGTAGGCGACGAGGATGAGCGCGCCGCCAGCACGCCGCAGATCGAGCACCTGGCGCATCGCACCCGACGGTACCTGCCCGCGCGGCACCGCGGGAGTGGTGCTAGCACCCGCATCGAATGTGGCCCGCCCGGTGGTCCGCCGACCCGGCGCCGTGCATGATCGTCCCGTGACGGCCTCCCTGTGGTTCGTGGCGCGCGCCCAGATCCGGCGCCGCTGGCGGGCGCTCGTCGCGCTGACCGTCTTCGTCGGTGTGCTCGGCGGGATCGCGATCTCCCTCGTCGCCGGGTCGCGCCGTTCGTCGTCGGTCGTCGAGCGGTACCTCGCGGCCGGTGTGCCGTACGACCTGCTCGTGTTCGCGCCGTGGCTCACGCAGGAGGACGTGCTGGCGATTCCCGGTGTCGAGCGGGTCGACATCTCGGCGTACGTCGGCCTCACGCTCGTCGGCTCCGACGGCACCGCGGCCGATGGGGTCGACGGCCTCGCGACCGACTGGTCGTCGCTCGACCCGACGTTCCGGATCCTCGACGGCGCCGCGCCCGACCGTTCCGATCCGAACCAGGTGTTGGTGAACGAGCCCTTCGTGCAGAAGTTCGGCCTCACGACAGGTGATCGCCTCGACGTGCAGATGTTCGGGCTCGACCAGTACGAGCAGGTCTCGACCGGCGACTACCGCCCGACCGGTCCGCACTATGAGCTCGAGATCGCCGGTGTCGTCCGGACGCCCTACGACATCGCCGTCGACGTGGTCGAGAAGGTCGACGGGTCCGCGAACGGCGGGGTACTCATCTCCGGCGATTTCTACCGCGACCACCGCGCGGAGTTCCTCGACTTCGGCGCAGCCTTCGACGTGCTGCTCGCACCGGGGACCGATCGCGACGCGTTCCGCGCGGCGCTTCGCGACACCGCACCCGCCGGGGAGCCGGCACCCTCGATCGGCCCGCCGCGTTTCTCGGACCGGAGGGAATCGCTGGAGGCGCCGGCGAACCTCGAGACCGCGGCGCTGCTCCTGCTCGGCGTCGGGGTCGCGGTCGCTGCCGCGGCCGCGACCGGGCTGCTGCTGCGGGCGGAGCAGCGGTTCCACGACGACGACGGCCCGCGGCTCGCTGCACTCGGCGTGACCGCGTCGCAACGCGGGACGATCGCTATGGCGCGCAGCCTCACCGTCGCGGCTGGCGGCGCGGTGCTCGCTGTTGCCGTGGCGGTCGCGTTGTCAGGTCGGTATCCGGTCGGCATCGGCCGCCAGCTCGAGCTCGACGCCGGTGTCGACCTCAACGTCGCGGTCCTCGCGCTCGGCGCATTGTTGATCGCTGCGGTCGTCGTGTTCCTCGCCTTCCTGCTCGGGCGACGGGTCAGCGCGCCGCGGCGGCTCCCCACCCGGCGGGCGACCCTCGCCCACCACCTCGCGCGCGCCGGCGTGCCGACCGATGTCGTGCTCGGGACGCGGCTCGCGTTCCCCGCGGGCGCGGCGATCGCGGCCGGCGCGGCCTCGCTCGCGATCGTCGCCGCGGTGGGCGGTTACGTCGGCGGCGTCGACCATCTCTACGACGAGCCGTCGGCGCGGGGCTGGCCGTGGGACGCGGTGATCGGCAACGTCAACTTCCAGCTGGCCGACGACACCGCCGCTCGCCTCGCCGACGATCCACGGATCGAGGCCCTGACGCTGGCGCGCTACTGCCAGGTGAGCCTCGACGGCCGCGCGGTCGAGGTGCTGGCCATCGACCCCGCCGGCACCGCACCCCCGACCGTCACGTCGGGCCGCTTGCCGGTGACAGCGCGCGAGATCGGGCTCGGCGCCCCGCTCGCCGACCAGCTCGGCGTGGACGCCGGCGACGATGTCGCCTTCTCGGTGGCCGACGGCGAGTGTGTGAGCGATGCGACACCGGCGAACGACCTCGCGCTCACGGTCGTCGGCACCGTCCGGGCGCCGGTGCTCGGCGAGTCTGAGCTCGGCGAGGTCGCCGTCGTGACGATCGACGCGCTCGCCGACGCAGGCGGCGATGCGACCCTCCAGCTCGTGCTCGCGAAGTTCGCGGGCGACGATCCTGCAGCGACCGCGGTTGAGCTCGACCGCGAGCTCTCCGAGGAGATGATGACCGACTCGATCCCGGCGAGGATCGTGACGCTGCATCGGGTGCGCGACCTGCCGATGATCGGGCTGCTCCTCGCTGGGGCGATGGGCAGCATCGTGCTCGCCTACTCCCTCGCGACCGGCGTGCGCCGCCGCATGCGCGAGCTCGCGGTCCTGCGCGCGTTCGGGATGCGCACGCGCCGGGTCGGACGAGTCCTCACGTGGCAGGGCGTCGCGCTCGCACTGGCCACGCTCAGCGTCGGCGTGCCGATCGGGCTCGTCGCCGCCTCGGTGCTGTGGCGCAACGTCGCCACCGATCTCGGCGTCAGCGTCAATCTCGTCATCGCGCCGTGGCTGTTCGCCGTCCCGGTGTTGGTGCTGATCGTCGCGATCGCCGCATCGTGGTCCCCGGCGAGGCGTGCCCGCCGCCAGCGCGTCGCCGCGATCCTGCGTGTGGAGTAGCAGCCGATCCTGCTGATGGACGGTTTCCTAAACCGTGCGTCGCATGTCGAAGGGCAGTCTCAATGCGAGCAAGGCGCTCGAACGGTTGCAGGAGCTCCGAGCAGCGACATCCAAGGCGCACCGCGAGCCCCGAGACTGAAGCGAAGGTCGAATCGACCGGCGGTTCGCGACGGAAGGAAGCAGCTCACGCTCCGAGCGGTGACGCTCAACCTCGGCTGCGCGGGACCGCATCGGAGGGACCGCCTCGACGCCGCGAAGACGTGGACCGAGGCGACGCGCACGCATGCCGATCTCGCGTTCGTCCTGGGAGCTGCCTTCCAACGACTGGCCGTTTTGCGCGTTGCCGGTTACTGGAACGAAAACCCGCGCCTGGACTTGCCACTCGCGCACGAGCGGCAGGCAGTCTCGAACGGGTAGAACACACCGGGCTGGTCGACTGCACCTTCAACGCCTGGCAGCAGGACGCCCGACCTGCACACGCCGAGCCGTGGCAACCGCTATCAGCTGGATCATGTCTTCACCAGCGCCGATCCTGCTGCGCATGTGCGCGAGGGCGCGGTGCTGGAATCCGCCAGCCGTTCAGATCACCACGCGATCGAGTTCGTGATCCCGTGACGTCACAACCCGGGTGGTGATCCGACGCTGGAGTCAGCCTCGCCGGCCGTAGGGAGCCGAAGGAGCCGAACCTCTTCGGCCTCCCGCAGTCGGGCCGGGCCGACCGCGCAAGCACGCGCTCTTACCGAGCTGGCTTGATGTTCTGGTTGCCGTGGAAGACGTTGTCGGGGTCGTACTCCGCCTTGATCGCAGCGAGACGCCGGTATTTCTCCTCGCCGAACGCGGCTCGCACCCTCTCCTCACCCTCGTCGCCGATGAAGTTCAGGTACACGCCGCCGTTCGTGTAGCGCGCGATGTCGCTGCGGAAGCGCCGTGCCCACGTGATGTTCGCCTCGTCGTCCGCCGGGTCCTCCCACACGCCGAAGGGATGCGTGATCCATTGCGCCGAGCGCTTCGTCATCGGTGTGTCGTCCTCGCCGACGCGCGCGACCGCCCCGCCCCACGGCACGAGGAACTGTTGCGTGAGCGGCGACACCCGGTTGAGGCCGTACTTCACGAACACGTCGAGCGCGTCGTCCGGGAACGTGTCGTGGTACTCGGCCGTCCAATAGTTCCGGTGTCCCGGCGGGTCGTCGAGCATGCATTGGAAGCCCGCGTACGGCATCTCGCCGACGAGGTCGACCTCGGGACCGAGCTGGCGGAACGGCTCGAGCACGTCCGCGCCGCCAGCGGCGTCGCCGGTCCAGCACACCGCGATCGCGGCGACCGTCGCGCCCTGCAGGTGCTCGGGCACGAACTCCTCGGGCGGCCCGGTAAGACACGCGAATGCCGAGCCGAACTCGTCGGGCGCGTCGACGGCCAGGTCGCGGTAGGTACGGCCGACGTCGTACCCGGCGTCTCCCGGCCACAGCAGGAGCCCCGCATACACGATCGGTCCGATCGGGTGGAGCGCGAACTCGAAGCTGGTCACGACGCCGAAGTTGCCGCCGCCGCCGTGGAGGGCCCAGAACAGATCCGGGTGCTCGGTCTCGCTCGCGCGGAGGAGCCGGCCGTCGGCCGTGACGAGCTCGACGGCGCGCAGGTTGTCGCACGCGAGACCGCATTTGCGCTCGAGCCACCCGGATCCGCCGCCGAGCGTGAGCCCGGCGACGCCGGTGGTCGAGACGCGCCCCCCCGTCGCCGCCAGCCCGTGCTCTTGCGTCGCGGCATCGAACTCGCCCCACGTCAGGCCGGCACCCGCGCGGATCGTGCGCGCACGGGCGTCGACGACGGCCTCCTTCATCGGGCGGACGTCGATCACCAGGCCGCCCTCGTTGAGGCACATCCCGGCGACCGAATGGCCGCCCGCGCGTACTGCAACGTCGTATCCCTCGGCGCGTGCGAGCGCCAACGCCTGCACGACGTCGTCCGTCGTTGCACAGCGCGCGATGACCGCGGGCCGCTTCTCGATCATCGAGTTGAAGATCGAGCGGGCGTCCTCGTACCCGGCGTCGTCGATGCGGATGAGCTCCATGACGGTCTCCTTGATCGCGGGTCCGCGCGGACCCTACGCCAAGGTCTGGATCGGCACCACAGGCGCGTTCACCGGGGTGCCGGCCCCTGCGCTCACCGCCGTCAGGCCGTCCGCCTCGGTGGCTGGAGGTGTTCACGCCAGGGCGCGACCGTGTTCGTCTGGTGCGTCGGGTGGCCAGCGCGCGCCGGATCGGCAAGCTCGATGAGCGCGGTGCATTGGTCGCAGTAGCGGTCTGGTTCGAGGCATCCGCGGAACATGTCGAGCTCGAGTCGTTCGACAGCGGTGCGCCGCGAACGCCGCGACAGCTTGTAGCGGCCGAGGCTGTCGGAGTCTGCGGGCGGCGCGACGTACTCGACGAGCCGCAGATCCGCACGGAGGATCAGGTAGCGGCGACTCTCTAAGTGCTTGTACTCGTACGCGCGGCCGAAGCGCTCGTCGTGCGCGCCCATGAACATGAACTCGCACGGCAGCACGATCGGCAACGTCACGTCCGTGGCGACGAGGAGCGCGAAACGCTCGATCGGGCCCCACTTCTCGTCGCGTGCGAGGCCCTCGAAGATCCAGCTGTCCATCGATCCAACCTCCGGTCGGGGTCGGATCCCTCGCCGACGACGGTACCCAAGGGGTGGGACAAAGCCACCTGCCGATGACCTGCGCGAACATCGGCTCTGTGACCCACGCCTCCACGCCGCCGCGCTCGCCCGAAGCGCAGGCGTTCTTCGAGTTGGTCACGACGCCCCGGCGGCGGGACGCACCACGTATCGCGGATGAGTTGCGCGACGCCGAGCATCACCGCGTGCCGACGGTGCACGGTGCCGTCGCGGCGTGGCGGCTCGGTACCGGACCGGCGGTGCTGCTCGTCCACGGCCGTGACGACGATCACCTGCTGTGGACGCCGATGACCGAGGCGTTCGCCCGGCGGGGCCGCGCCGTCGTCGTGTTCGATCTCCCCGCGCACGGCCTCTCGGAGGGCAGGCGCTGTCTCGGATGGGAAGGCACCGACGCGATGCTGGCCGTCGCCGACGAGATGGGACCGGTCAGCGGTGCGGTCGGTCATTCGGTCGGCGCGGCGGTCGTTGCCGGCGCGCTCGTCGAAGGGCTCGAATTGCCGGCGTGCGTGTTCATCGCTCCGCCGATGCGAACAGGGGATCGCTGGCGCCGGATCGCCGAGCGCAGGGGTGTGCCCGAGCACGTCGCCGCCGAAGCGCGGTCGGCGTACGAGCAGTGGCTCGGCCCGGCGCGCGCCGCGTTCAGGCTGCGTCGCGAGCTGCAGCAACTCGACACGCGTCTACTGCTCGCCGGCTCCACCGACGACGAGCGCACCCCCGCGCGCGACCTGCGCGAGGCTGCCGCCGCGGCGCCCGGGGCGGAGCTCCTGCTCGTCGATGGCGCCGGGCACCGCGACACGGCGCGACATCCAGAGGTGATCGCCCGCACCGTGGAGTTCCTCGACGGCTCGTCAGCGGAGCCCGACTGAAGCGCCGCCTTTCGCGTTCTCTGCTCGCGAAAGTGCCCGATCCGGGCGTCTCACGCGGTCAGAACGCGACCTCGGGCGGCGTAGCGTCGGCGCCATGACGATGTGGCACGCCAGCGAGCAGCTCTCGATCGCGGCGTCGCCGCAGGTGGTCTGGCGCGTCGTCGCCGACATCGAGGGACACGTGAGCCTGGCAGGCAGCGGCGAGGTCAAGGCCATCCGCATGCGCGGCGATCTCGCGGCCGGCGCGACGTTCGAAGGCGACATCGCCACGGGCGAGGTCGGTTCGTTCGTCTCGCGCAACGTCATCGAGACGGTCGACGAACCGCGCCGGCTCGCGTGGGTCTCGTACCCGCCGCTCGACGACGACGAGACCGAGGACCATCAGATCGAGGTGCACTGGGCGTTCGAGCTCACACCCGACGGTGTCGCCACGATGCTGACGCACACGTTCACGGTCCCGCGCCCGAAGGCCGGCGCCGACGAGCTCGAGGCGTTCCTCGAACGGACCGGTCGCATCGCCACCGTGCGCGACGGGATGCGGCGCACGCTCGAAAACGTGCGCGCCGCCGTGGCACGCGCGTGACGGTTCAGCGGGCGCGGATCCGGTTGTTGCGCGGGTTGTGCTCGAGCTCGACCGCTCCGAGGTGTTCGAGCAGCGGCGGTACGTACATCGCGAACCGGCCGCGGTAGCCCTTGCGCAGCCCGTACCAACCGCCGGCGGGGTTGCCCTCCGAGCGCGCCCACGCCTCGAGCGTTCCGTCCTTCGCGGCCTTGTTCTCGTCGGCGCTGCCGAGCTCCATCCAGTCGCCGTGCTCGCGCAGCATCGCAGCGACGTCGTCGATGCAGCGGGCGAGGTATCGCAGCTTGGTGGAGCCGACCTGGCAGACGAGCTCGGGCGGGTCGGCGGTGTCGTCGCGATGCATCCGGTACTCCGAGGTCCCCGGCGGCGTCGCAAGGACCCACGGGTCGTCGGCGGTTCCGGTGCCGGTCACGGTCATGGCGTCGCTCCTGTGGAGGTCGCGGGCTTGGCGCGGGAGCTGCTCGACCGCGCGTTCGCCCCGGCGACGAAGGTCAGCGCGTCGTCGAGGAGGCGGCGCCATGAACGGCTGCGCTCTTCAGGAATCGCCGCCCACTCGCGAAAGCGCCGGCCGGCCGGCGCGAAGGCATGCGCCCTGCCGGCGGCGACCAGCTCCTCGACTCGTGTGGCAGGGAGCTTGACGAGGAGGTCGCCGGTGCGGCGATCGCAGCTCGCGAAGAAGGCGCCGTGCAACCGAAGGCACGGCAACCCCATCATCGTCGAGCGCTCGATACCCGGTTGCGCCAGCAGGGGCTCGGCGAGCGCCGCTCGCCGGGGGTCATCGCGGTCATACCAGATTCTTGCCGTACACGTCGTGGCGGCGCAGCCACGCCATGGGCCATTCGAGGCCCGCTTCGTCGCGGCCCTTTGGCGCGAGGTCGAGCAGCTGGTAGGCGGTGTTGATGGGGTCGAGGCCGCGGCTGTAGCTCGAGTACGTGTGGAACACGTCGCCACCGTCCAGCGCGAAGGCGCTGATGCCGGGAGCCTCCTCGGGTGGGTGGTCGAGGTGGGTGAAGTTGTAGGTGCCGCCGTCCCGCTGCTGGTCGGGGGTGAACGACACGCCGAAGTCGAAGTTGAACGCGCTCGGCGCCGACGAGTACCACGGGAATGCCCAGCCCATGCGGGCCTGGTACGCGGCGAGCTTGCCGTACGGCGCGCGCGACACGCAGACGAACGTGATGTCGCGGTGCGCGAGGTGCACGCCGACGCCGTCGAAGCTGTCGGCCCAGAACGAGCAGCTCGGACAGCCCTCGTCCCAGTCGGGGCCGAACATGAAGTGGTAGACGAGCAGCTGGCTCCGCGCGTCGAACAGGTCGCGCAGCGTGCGGGTGCCCTGCGGGCCGTCGAAGGTGTACTCGGTCTCGACGCGGACCCACGGCAGCGTTCGACGTTGCTCGGCGAGCTGATCGCGCAGCCCGTTGAGCTCCTTCTCCCGCGCGAGCAGGTCGAGCCGCGCGACGGTCCACTCGTCGCGGGTGCCGGTTCGGGGCGAGGTCACGGAGTACGCCCGAGGAAGGCGACGAGCTGCGCGGTCGCCCCTGCGCCGTCGGGCGCGGCGATCTCGGGTGCGAAGCGGCCCGGTCGGATCTCCGGTGCGATCGTGGCCCGGCTCGTCTCCAACGCTGCCGACGCGACCGCTTCGGGGAGCGCGGCGGGCTGGCCGGTGGCGGTGGCAAGGTCCCAGGTATGGGTCGCGGTGTCGAGGAGATTGATGCCGGCGAGCACTCGACCCGGCATCGGGCCGGCGCCGCCGTCGACCACGCGATCGAGCACGCCCTCGGTCCGCCAGGCCGCGAGCGTCGCCGCCGCAGCGTCACGGAACTGCGCGGCCGGATCGGCGCCGAGCACGAACGGGCTGCGCTCGCTGCCGGCGGCCGCCGCGCCCAGCCCCGCGACGACGCCGATCATGTGCTCGAGCAGCTCGCGCACGGTCCACTCCGCGCAGGGTGTCGCGTCGTCGTGCTGGTCGGGGCGGACACGGGCGATCACGCCCTGGGCATGCTCGAACGTCTGCTCGAGCGCGTCGACGACTTCCATGGTGTCTCCGATCTGTGTAAGGTATTCCTTACACTTTCGCGGACTCGAGCTCCGAGCGCAAGCCGGGGGAGGTGGACAGGCGTGGACGAAGCGTTGCGGGCGGTCGCCGATCCGACGCGGCGCGCGATCCTGCGCCTGGTGCGCGACGGCGAGCTGCCGGCCGGCGAGATCGCGGGCCACTTCCCGTTGATGAGCCGCCCCGCGGTGTCGCAGCACCTCAGGGTGCTCAGCGACGCCGGCCTCGTCGAGGTGCGCGCCGACGGCAACCGGCGGCTCTACCGCTGGCGTCGCGAAGGGCTGCGCGACGCGGCGACGTTCCTCGACGACCTGTGGTCCGACAAGCTCACCCGGCTCAAGCACGCCGCCGAGCGCGAGGAATGGCCCGAGCGCGCCCGCACTGCACGGCGAGCTCGCCCGAAGGAGGCTCGGCGTTGACCGAAGCGGGAACGAACGTCGTCGAGCACACCCTGCGCATCAGCGCGCGCCCCGAGACGGTGTGGCGCTACTGGACCGACCCCGAGCGGATGTGCGACTGGTGGGGCGCAGCCGCCGAGCTCGACCCGCGCCCAGGCGGCAGCTGCCGCATCGAGATGGGCGGCGGGCCGACCATGCGCGGCGAGTTCCTCGAGCTCGTGCCGCACGAGCGCATCGTGTTCAGCTTCGGATGGGAGCCGACGCCCGGCGCGCCCGACATCGCACCGGGCTCGACTCGGGTCGAAGTCACGCTCACCGCAGACGCCGGCGACACGATCCTGACCCTGCGGCACACCGGGATCCCCGCGGCGCACGCCGGCGAGCACCGCGCCGGCTGGGACCACTTCCTGCCGCTGCTCGCCGCGGCCGTGAACGCCGCGACGAAGGAGGCCTCGTGAGCGTCGATGTCGTCACCGAGATCGTCATCGACCGGCCGGTCGCGAACGTCGCAGCGTACGCAGCCGATCCGTCGAACGCGCCCGAGTGGTACGCCAACATCGAGTCGGTCGAGTGGAAGACCGAGCCTCCCCTGCAAGCCGGCTCGACGGTCGCGTTCGTCGCGCGGTTCCTCGGGCGACGGCTCCGGTACAGCTACGACTTCGTCGAGTACGTCCCCGCCGAGCGGGTCGTCATGCGTACGAACGAGGGCCCGTTCCCGATGGAGACGACCTACACGTGGGCGCCGACCGCCGGTGGCGGCACCCACATGACGTTGCGCAACCGCGGCGAGCCCGCCGGCTTCTCGCGCGCCGTCGCACCGTTCATGGCACCTGCGATGCGCCGAGCCAACCGCAAGGACCTCGCGAAGCTGAAGTCGATCCTCGAAGCGCACTGAAGCGCTGACGCCGAGGGCAACCAAATGCCGTCCTCGATCGCGGGCGTCGGCTTGTGATCTGATCTCGGCATGCAGGAGCTGCCGCCGGTTCGCTACACGAAGATCGGCGGCGAGTCGGTCGCGTACCGCGACTGCGGCGGCGAGGGCGCGCCCCTCGTCTATCTCGGGACGAACGGATCGCACCAAGACCTGATCTGGGACGAGCCGGGATACGCGCACTTCCTGCGGAGCCTGGCGGCACTCGGCCGGCTCATCAGCTTCGACCGCCGAGGTTCTGGCCTGTCGTCGCACACGACCAAGCCGACGATCGAAGCCCGTGTCGCCGACATCGAAGCCGTGCTCGACGCGGTCGTCGTCGACGAGGCAGTGCTCATCGCGTCGGTCGGGTCGAGCCAGGCGGCCTTGGCGTTCGCGGCCACACACCCCGATCGCTGCCGTGCGCTCATCCTCTACGCACCGAGCGCCCGAAACAGTCGCGCTGATGACTACGAGATCGGTTTTCCACTTGAAGCGGTTCAATCGGCGATCGACGTGACGGAGTCGTTGTGGGGAACCGGGATCACCGCGCTGCTCTACGCACCGAGCCTCGCCGGTGACCCGCAGTTTGCTGCCTGGGCCGCGAGGACCGAGCGGGCCATCGCCACGCCGGTCGAAGCGCGCGAGTGGGTGGAGATGTACGACGAGAGCGACGTGCGCGACGTGCTCCCGCACGTGCGAGTGCCGGTGCTCGTCGCGACGCCGGCGAAGGGCGGCGAGTTCGCTCCGGCGTGGTCGCGCTATGTGGCCGAGCGCCTTCCGGATGCGCGGCCCGTCGAGATCGCGGCGCAGGATCACTGGCCGTTCGGTGACGGCATGCAGGCGTTCCTCGCGGCGATCAGCGAGTTCCTCGCCGAGGTCGTGCATCTCGACGTCGTCGACAGCGCCGACCGGCGGCTCGCGGCGGTGCTCTTCACCGACATCGTCTCGTCGACGGAGCAGCTGCAGGCCGTCGGCGACCGCCGGTGGCGCGCGATGCTCGAGTCACACGACGACATCGCGCAGCGCACGGTCGGCCGCCACGGTGGCCGAGTCGTGAAGTCGACGGGCGACGGCACGATGGCGATCTTCGATGGACCCGCGAGCGCCGTCGTCGCCGCGCTCGACCTCCTCGCCGCGTTGCGGCGGTTCGATCTGCAAGCCCGCGCCGGCGTGCACGTGGGCGAATTGGAGGAGCGAGGCGACGACGTCACAGGGATCGCGGTACACCTCGCCAGCCGAGTCGCCGGCCGCGCCGCACCAGGCGAGGTGCTCGTGACGACGACGGTCCGCGATCTCGTCGCCGGCAGTGGCCTGCGATTCGAACCGCGCGGCGTGCACGAGCTCAAGGGCATGCGCGAACCGGTCACGCTCCTTGCAGCCTCGCTCGCTCACGCCGCCGTGGGTCATACTGCCCGGCCGTGACTACCCAGCTGGCGGCGGTCGTCGTGACCGATCTCGTCGGTTCGACCGAGATGCGCGTACGACTCGGAGAAGACGGCGCCGACGCGCTCCGCCGAGCACACGACCAGATGCTGCGGACCGCGGTGCTCGGCGGCGGCGGCGTGGTCGTGAAGGGCCTCGGCGACGGCATGCTGGCCTACTTCGCGGGGGCGGCCGACGCGGTCACTGCCGCGGTCGCGATCCAGCAGGCCGCGGCCGGCCACTCGGCACGCCAGCCCGACGAAGCGCTCGACATCCGGGTTGGCATCGCCGCCGGCGACGTCACCGTCGAGGGCGACGACATCTTCGGGACGCCGGTGGTCGAGGCGTCGCGGCTGTGCGCGCACGCCCGCGGCGGCCAGATCGTGGTGGCCGATCTCGTCCGCGTCCTCGGCCGCGGCCGAGGGGGCCACACCTTCACGCCGATCGGCGAGCTCGAGCTGAAGGGACTGCCCGACGCGGTCTCGGCCTGCGAGGTGCCGTGGGAGCGCCTCTCGCCGAACGGCGACGGCGAGATGATGGCGGTCCCGCTCGTGGGGCCGCTCGCCGCGGCCGGCCGGTTCCCGTTCGCGGCACGCGAGGGCCCGCGCGAGCTCCTGCAAACGCGTTGGAAGGAAGCGTGTGTCGACGCGCGCAGGATCGTGCTCGTTGCCGGTGAGCCGGGGATCGGCAAGACCCGCCTCGTGAGCGAGCTCGCGCGCAACGTCCATGCCGACGGCGCGGTGGTGCTGCTGGGGCGGTGCTTCGAGGAGGTCGGCGCGTCGTACTCGCCGTTCGTGGAAGCGCTGCGCCATCTCGTCTCGCACTGCCCGATCGATCTCATCGAGGCGCATGTCGCCAGCGCGGGTGCCGACCTCGATCGCCTCGTGCCAGAGCTGGGCCGCCGGCTCGGCGGCACGCTGCCGCCGGTGCCGGTCGGCGACGCCGAGCTGCAGCGCATCCGCATGTTCGACGCGGTCGTCGACCTGCTCGCCCGCGTCGGCGAACGCGCGCCGCTGCTGCTGGTGCTCGACGACCTGCACTGGGCCGACGCCTCCAGCGTCGAGCTCCTCATGTGGGTCAGCCGTGCCGCGCAGCCGTTGCGCCTCGCGATCGTCGGCACCTATCGCGACACCGACGTCGCGCGCAGCCATCCCTTCGCCGCCGCGCTCGCCGATCTCCGCCGCATCGCCGGTGTCGACCGCGTGCCGCTCTCGGGACTCGACGAGTCCGAGGTCGTCACGTTCATGGAGATGGCGGGCGGCCACGCGCTGCCCGAGGCCGGGCGCGAGCTCGCCGCGATGCTGTGGCAGGAGACCGAGGGCAATCCCCTCTTCCTGCAAGAGGTGCTCGTGCACCTCGCCGAGTCGGGCGCGATCGTGCACGACGGCGAGCAGTGGGTCGCGACGCGACCGGTCGCCGAAGCCGGCGTGCCCGAGGGCGTCCGCGACGTGATCGGCCGGCGGCTCTCGGCGATGGACGACGAGGTCAACGAGGTGCTGCGCGCCGCGTCGGTCATCGGCCTGGAGTTCGATCTCGGTCTGCTCGCTGCGCTGACCGACCGTGAGCCGCTCGCGCTGCTCGACCTGCTCGAAACGCCCTGCGAGCGTGGGCTGCTCGTCGAGGCCGGGGTCGACCGTTACCGCTTCGCGCACGGTCTGATCCGCCAGACGCTCGACGAGGAGCTCGCGGCCGGCCGGCGCGCGCGCCTGCACCGGAAGGCCGCCGACACGCTGCTGGCCGCACCCTCGAGCCCACCGGCCGAGGTCGCCCGCCACCTGATCGAGGCCGGCCCGCTCGGCGATCCCGACGCCACGGTCGACGCGGCCGAACGCGCGGCGCACGACGCCGAGGCGAACCTGGCATGGGAGCAGGCCGCGCACTGGTATCGCGCGGCGATCGACCAGGGCGAGCTCGCGGCCGACGACCCGGCGCGCTCGGCGCGCCTGCTGTGCGGCCTCGGCGGCGCGTTGAACGTGTCGAACGCGGCCCGCGACGCGCGCCCGCACTTCGTAGCCGCGTTCGACGCGGCGCGGCGCGCGCACGACGTCGACCTGATGCTCACCGCGGCCATCGCGTACGGCGGCCCTCGACCCGCCTGGCTCGAGTACGGCGACCCACGAGGGCTCGCCATGATCGAAGAGATCACCGGTCTGGTCGCCGAGGACGACATCGTCACACAGGCGAAGCTGGCGACGCGGCGAGCCGAGTGGCACCAGCTCGACCCCGGCGACGTCGGCATCACGAGCGCGCTGCACGCGGTCGATCTGGCCCGCAAGTCCGGCGATCGCGCCGCGCTCGTCGCCGCGCTCAACATCGCCAACTACGTGTTCGCGTACTCGGATGACCCAGCGGTGTTCGACGAGCGAAGTGCAGAAGCGCTTGCCGCGGCGTATGAAGTCGGGGACGCGACGCTGATCGGCACGGCGCTCGCGAATCGCGCCGCAGGCTTCATCACGCTCGGCCGCCTTGCCGACGGAGCCCGCACCGGGCTCGAGCTGCTGCGCTTCGCGACCGAGGTCGGCACCGCCTACTTCGCCAGTGAGATTGCCTGGCACCTCAACCAGGTCGAGTTCATGGCCGGCCGCATCGGCGCGGCGCGTGAGCGCTTGACCGAGCTGCTCGCCGAGGAGCGCAAGACCGCCGGCGAGGATCTCGGCGCCTTCGGCCAGCAGCTCATGCTCGCCGACCTCCTCGACCCGCCGGCGATGGCCGACCTGTGGGTGCAGACCGACGCCGAACACAACCCGGTCGTGTTCATCTTCCCGTGGAAGGCGGCGAACCTCGTGTGGGAGGGTCGCCGCGACGACGCACTCGCCGAATTGGCGGCGTGGCGCGAGCACACGCGGCCGCTCTGCCCTGGCTTCATCAGCTGGTACACCGACTCGTGGGCCGCGCGGGTCGCATGGTGGTGCGCCGACGAGATCACTGCCGCGCTGCTGTACGACGCGTTGCTGCCCAAGCGTGCCTTCTGGGCCTACGCACCGGGCGCCGCCATCTGCCCGATCGAGCAGGCGCTCGGCGAGTGCGCCCATCTCCGCGGCGACCTCGACCTCGCGGTCGCGCACTTCGAGGCCGCGCTGGCGCAGAGCGAGCGCGAGGGTTACGCGCTCGCGGAGATCGAGTGCCACCTGTACGTCGCAGCGTCGCTCGGCGCGCTCGGCCGCGTCGACGAGGCGCGCACTCACGACGCGGCCGGACGTGAGCTCGCGACGCGATGCGGCGCGACGAGTTTCCTCGCGCGTCGCGCGTTCGCCCCGTACTTCGAACCCGACCAGTAACCGATACTCACGCGGGTCGCTCAGATTCGTGCGATTTCGACCCGGCGAGCATGCTGGGCGAGCGCGGCGAGGTCCTCGTCGTCACTGGTGAGGACGAGGTAACAGGCTTTGTGTTCGGCCGTCGCCACCACGATCGCATCGACAGCCGATCCCTTCCTGGCGAACGTGCGTAGCGTGGCTGCTCGCCGCGCAAGGTCCTCGTCGAGGCCAGTCACGTCGCATGTTTGCAGGAGTCGGTTGACACGCGCGTCCCTCGGACCCCGGCCAGTGATCGATTCGACAAGCACTGCCGTCGGCACAACCGGTGGCCACATGCTCCGCTCCTGTAACCGTTGAATCCTGGCCAGGGTTGTGCGGTCGCGCGCGGCGAGCTTCGTCAATGCCGATGAGTCGAGGACAACCGTCACGACGCCTTCCGCGCCTTTCGTCGAGAGAGCGATCGATCGATCCAACGGTCGGCAGCGGCGAGTTCCCGCTCGGTCGGTGGACCGCCGAGGGCGCTGGCGAGCTCGCGGAGGTAGCGATCCGTCTCGGCGTGCAGTGCTTCGAGCCGCAGTTCGTCGCGTACGGCGGCCTGGCTGAGCTCGGAGATCGGCAGACCTCGGCTCTTGACGGCTGCGTACAGGTCGTCGGGCAGATAGATCTGGATCCGCGGCATACGCCTAGTATACGCCTAGCGCCGTGCCGGAGCTCACGCAGCGGCGGTGCGGCCGCCTTCGAGCCACACCCGCAAGGCCGGGTCGAGTGTCGCGGCAGCCTGCTCGTAGCCCGTGAGGTCGTCGTCGGTGAGCACGCCGCGCCACCGCCCGTTCGTGCCCTTGAACAGGAAGCGGTCGACACCGCCTTCGAAGATCATGGCCGCCGGATCGCCGCTGGGGTCGTCGCCCCTCGCTTCCTTGCGCATCGCGTCGAGCTGCACGGCGTCGACGATTCCGGGCCAGCGCGCGTCGGGCACGTCGATCTCGCAGAACTCGGCGAGGCGGCGCATCTCGCCCTCGGTGTCGGCGAGCATGTCGGCGAAGTGGATGAAGTACACGTTCGGCGACGATCGCCACTGCCACCATGTGGCGAGGTGGTGGTGATGCGACCAGAACGGCCACCCGTCGGGTTCCCACTCGAACCATCCTTCGGCGATCCAGCGCGGCCACAGGTCGCCCGGCTTTGCGGGGCACCGCGGAAACTCTTCGCCCGGACGGTCGGTGTCGTTGAAGAGCGAGTACGCCAGGTCGGTGTACGCGCTGTAGTGGTTCCACAGCGACATGAACACGTCGCGGGTGTCGCGCCCGACCACCACGTACTTCGCCTCGGGGAAGAACCGGATGCCATCGGCAGCGAGGTGGCTCTTCACGAAGCGGCGGTGGTCCTGCGTGTCGAGCGCCTCGATGACCGACTCGATCGGGCCCTGGAAGCGTGCGTCGATCCACGGTGAGATCTCCATCACGCCTCGGCCGTCGGTCTCGGTGCCGAGCACGAGGGCGGCGAGGATGCGTTGGGTCCATGTGGTGCCCGCCTTGTAGGCGGTGGTGACCACGATGTCGCCCTCGCGCGCGTGGAAGTGGTCCCAGCGCGTGCTGTCGAGATGATGGTTGCGGTACTCGTGGATGCGCTCGGGCGCGGCAGCGGTCACCCCGCCAGCGTAGAGATCAACCGGCGTGGGCAATCTCCCAGAGACCGATCAGGTTGCCCTCCGAGTCCTTGAAGTACGCGGTGAAGCCCATGTCGCCGACCGCCTGGCGTTCGGCGACGGTGCTCCCGCCGGCCTCGTTGACCAACTTGAGCGCATTCTCGAGGTTCTCGACGTCGATGACGATGTTCGGCGCGGTGAACCACTCTCGACGCTGTGTCATGCCGCCGTTGATGAAGCCGGGCTCGGTCGGGCCCTGGTCGCCGCTCGGCCCGGACATGACCAGCGTGTAGCCCATCTCCGGTATCGGCATGAGCTGCCAGCCGAAGGCCTGCTCGTAGAAGCCGCGGGCCCGGTCGCCATCGTCGAACGGAATCTCGAAATGCACCACGCGACCTGACATGGAACTACCTCCTGGGGGGTCGAGTTGCGGCAGATCTCGCGCCGCGCCGCCAGCCAAGCACGCCGGTGTTGCGCAGTCAACGGGTTCCGAGAGCGGCAGGGCTCGGAGCGCGGTCGTCACGGACGTCGACGGCCTGCGGCCGGGATGCCGGTGCAGGAGCGAACGCGTCAGGCGCGCCGCAGCGGGACCGGGAAGTCGTCGCTGCCGGGCCAGACGGTGATGAGCTTCATGCGGCCGTCGGCGGCGAGCTCGCAGAAATCGGTGCCCGGGCCGAGACTGCCGTCGGGCAGCTTCCACACGAAGCTGTAGCGGAAGAAGCCGTGGAACTCCTCGATCGGCGTGACGACCTCGACCGAAACTCCGCCACCCGAGCGCCCGCGCCGCTCCGCACGGCTCGCCGCCGGCGCCTCGGCGGCCGCGCCGGCCGACATCGTCCCGACGTACTGACCGATCATGTCGGACACCGCGTCGAGACCGTGCAGGCGACCGAGCCGGGGATCCATGAACACGATGTCCTCGGTGCAGCACCGGCGCAGGACCTCGACCCGCTGCGCCGGGTCCCGTTCGAACCACGCTTCGCCGTAGATCGCAAGACACTCTTCGGGGGTCACGAACACCTGCTTTCGATGCAAGGGCGCGAATGGCGGCACCCATCATGGCCCGCGTGCTCCAGCGCTGACGGTGTTGATCACCCGCGCGCCGCCCGCGCGCCGCCCGCGACGCCTGACCGGCACGCGGGTTTCGCGTTCTGACCGCGTGGGAAGCCCACATCGGGCACTCTCGCGACGAGAGAACGCACCCGCCGAAGCGCTTCGGTGCCGCGGACCTACATGTCCATGCCGTCCATGGCCATGTGCGACATCGAGCCGGTCGGAGGCACGAGCGCGTCGGCGACCCGCGGCGAGGCGACGACGAGCACAGCGAGCACGAGGAACAGCGCACCGGCGGCGCGCCCGATCGTCTCGCCGCGGCGCAGCACCTTCTCGCTCAGGACCACCGCGGCGAGCCCGAGCATCGCCCACACGTTCATCACCCCGAACGTCACGAACAGCGCCATCAACGCCCAGCAGCAGCCGAGGCAGTAGCCGGCGTGGTGCAGCGAGACCCGCAGCTCTCGCAGCGGGCCGGTGACGTTGCCGTAGTGCAGGAGTTGCGCGATCGGTGAGCGGCAGTGGCGCAGGCACCGCGCCTTCAGCGGCGTGAGCTGGTAGGTGCCGGCGGCGACGAGCGCGACGACCGCGAGGGTGCGCATCCTCGGATCGGAGTCGCCGGCGAACCGGTCGACGAGCCGAAGCACCGCGTACGTCGGGATCCCGGCCGCGATCCACATCACGAGGTAGCCGGCGACGAACAACGAGATGCGCGCCGCCCGCGGCTCGCGGATCGTGCGCGCGTACAGCGAGGCGACAGGCGCGACCGCGGGCAGCATCATCGCGGCCATCATCACCGCCCACATCGGCACGAACTCGCCGAGCGCGAGGCCCATCGTGCCGGAGCCGTTGCCCATGTCGCGCGCGTACGTGACGACGCCGACCCACGCCAGCGCGGCGAGCGCCAGCAGCGCGACGGTGGAGGGCGTGAGACGGAACGCGGCGCGCGCGACCGCCGTCGGCGGCGCGGCCGGTGCGGTCACGCCGCCCAGGAGAACGGCGCGTTGAAGCCGCTGGTGCCGGTGCCGTCGAAGCGGATGCCGAACACGTCGACCTTCGACTTCGTTGCGGGCGACAGCGTCAACGTGGAGCTCGCGGGGTGGAAGACGTTCGTGAGCCGCACGGGGTCGGGCAGGCCACCCGCCTTGTAGGTCTCGACCTCGACGTCGATGAGATCGCCGAAGCGCAGTGAGAACGTGCCGTCCGACTCGCGCCACTCGGCGGGTGCCTGCTCGATGCCGGCCATCTCGCCGATGAGCGGTCCGAGCATCGCAGGCGGGCCGCCGAGCTCGCCGCCGAGCACGCGGCCGAGCGCGCCGCCCTGCTGCTCGTTGGCGGCTGCGTCGACGACGACACCGAGCTTCCATCCGCCGTCCGACATCACCGGCGGGCTGTCGACGACGAGCGCGAACGTGAGGCCGCTCACGTCGACGCCCTCGATGTCGCCCTGATCGATGTGGAACGCGAGCATCGCCAGGCAGCGAGCGTTCGTCGCGTGAGCAGTCAGACCCGACCAGGTGCAGGGGCAGATCGTGTCGCACGAGCAGTTCTCGAAGTAGGTGCCTTCCAGGTTCCAGGCCATGCCGGCCTCCCTCGTGGCTGGTGTGGGCGACGTTTCTATCGCGTCCGGCGACTCGCCGCATCGAGACCGCGGCACCGCAGCGGCTCGGCGGTGGTGGTCGCACGCGCCGCGAGTGAGGGGCACGCAGCACCGCGAGCCGAGCGGCCGCCGGGCAGCGCGCGACAACGGACGGTCGTGCTGTTGGGTCACGAACAACCGGGGGGCGTGCCCGAAGAGGTGTGGGCGCTCATCGACGTCGTGGAGATCCCGATGGTCGGCCACGGGGCCAGCCTCAACGTGGCGGTCGCGGGATCGCTCGTGCTCTACCGCCTCGCCGGTCTCGCATGATCGGGCGACGGGGCGGTCGCCGGAGCCGGCGACTTCGCTTCCTCGGTGCTGCGCGCCGCGAACCTCGGCGACGACGCCGACACGACCGCCGCGATCGCCGGCCAGCTCTCTGGCGCGGTCCACCCTTGGGAGTTCGACCGCGCCCTCCACGCGTGGTGGGTGGAACCGGGTGCGCTCCTGGCAGGCGAGTATCCGGGTCACGCCGAGCCGACAGCTGCCCACGCGGAGCTCGCGCTGCTCGTCGACGCCGGCGTCCGCCACGTCCGACATCCGATCCCCGATTTCGACGTGATCGACACCGACGACTGCCGCTCGATCATCGAAACGATCAAGCGCGAAATCGCCGACGACCGGCCGGTCTTCGTGCACGCTGGGGGGGTGTCGGCCGGACCGGCACCGTGATCGGGTGCCATCTCGTCGACCGCGGTCTCGAACCCGACGAGGCACATCGACGCCTCGCCGAATTGCGTTCGGGCACGCACAAATCGAGTCGGCCCTGTCCTGAGACCCCGCGCCAGCTCGAAGCGATCCGTCGGTTCGGGCTGTAGCGGCTGGTGAGAGCAGCGTCGAGGTGGACCTGAGGAAGCGAACTCCGCAACGACCGGCCGCCACGATGATCCGGTTTATGTAGTCACATTGCGAAGTAAAGTAGTTACATGGACATGGGCGTGCGAGAGCTGAAGGCGAAGCTGTCGGCCGCGCTCCAGCGGGCGGCGGCCGGCGAGATCATCACCGTCACCGACCGCGGTCGGCCGATCGCCGTGTTGGGACCCCCTCTCGGGGCGGTCGACCTCGGCGCCGCGGCCGAGGCTGGATGGCTGACGCCGGCGTCGTCGAGCGGCCTCCGGCCCGTTCGGCGGGCCGAGGCTCGGATGCCCGTGCTCGACGCTCTCGCGGAGGACCGCGGCGAGTGACGATCTACGCGGACTCGAGCGCGTTGCTGAAGCGCTACGTCAACGAGGTCGACTCCGACCGGGCGGTCGAGCTGTTGACGAGCGACGCGGTGCTCGTGACCGGGCGCCACACCGTGGTCGAAGTGCGCAGAAACCTCGCGCGTGTCCTGCACCACGGCGACGCGACCGCAGCACGCGCCGCGTTCACGGCTGATCTCGCGTCGTTCGCGATCGTCGAACTCGACGCGGCGACCTGCGAGCTGGCGGCGACGATCGCGGAGCAGACGGGAGTCCGGACCCTCGACGCGTTGCACCTCGGCGCGGCGCGCCGGCTCGGCACGGCGCTGACGTTCGTCACCTTCGACGTCCGACAAGGGCAGGCAGCACGAACGCTCGGTCTCGTCGTGGCTGGTGTTTGACGGGTCTTCGGATCTGACGCCGTCGTCGGCATCTGCCTGATCCGACTCGGCGGGTTGCGCCCGCGATCGTCGCCCTCTGCGTGCGGACTTCGCAGCGAGAATGCGGCACATCGCATCGCGGTCGAGTGGGTCGATGCGGCTCGGTCCTGCTCGGCCGGCCGCTCCCGGTCGGCGACACCTACCGTGCGTTGAGCGGCTTCGTCCCCGTACCGCGTGCCGAGGTCGCCGCGTTCACGGAGGCCATCGAGGACGGCGACGCCGACGAGATCGCGATCCTGCTCGGTGAGATGTTCCGGCCGCCCCGGATGCAGAACAGCGACGGGCACGACCTCGTGCTGCACGCGTTGCGGTGGCGGGTTCCCGACGAGCGGAAGGTCGGTACGGCGCTCGAAGCGAGCGGGCTCCGCGCCGATGACGCCACGACCTGGACGCTCAAGCGCGATTCGCTCAACCGGTCCGACGTCGTCGTCGCGACGTTGCGCTACGAAGCCGGCGAGCTGACTTGCGACGTGAACTCCGATGAGCGGGCAGAGGAGCTGCGCACGCTCGTCGCCGACGCGCTCCCCAGCGCGGAGCTGATTCAGGACGAATCGCGGTCGCTCGACGAGGCGATGGCCGATCGCGATCCCGACGCTCCCTCGCCCGCGCTCGACCCGGCCGACCCGATGGTCCGGGACGTGCTCGAACAGTTCATCGCCGAGCAGGAGCGCCGCTGGCTCGACGAGTCCATTCCGGCGCTCGAAGGACGTACGCCGCGCGAGGCGATGACCGATCCGATCGGACGCGAGCTGCTCGAGCAGCTCCTCGACTCGTTCCCCCGCGCCACGTCGGACGAGGCGGCGATCGGGATGATGGACGCCGACCGGCTCCGGGCGGCGCTGGGACTCTGAACGGGGCGCACGCTCGGCGGGCCTGCAGTCGTACGGTTCGGATGCAACTGCCGGAGGCGTACGACTCCGGTCACTCGCGGTGTCCATCGTCGCGAGTCAACGAGTGAACCGACGCGCCGACGGTGAACGTGGCGCGGTCAGGCACGGATGGGCGGTTCGATTCGTTCGATCGTTCCAACGCGGTCGAGCGAAACATCGAAGGACGCGACTCGATTGACGCCGGTGCTTTCGGCGCATGCAACGAGGTATGCCTCGGCGAAGTCGAGACGTTCGGTTTCGTAGACCTCGACGGCACGCAGCAGCAGCGCAGAGTCCACGGTCACGACGGAGTCGAAGGCAAGGAGCGATCGAATCGACTCCGCAACCTGTCCCCGCGCGACCTCGTAGAACGACTCCAGGACATACACCGTCTCGGCAACAACGAGATCCGTCAGGAATAGCTCGGAATCAGCCGTCAGGTACGCGGTCGCTCGAGCCGCCATTTCGGTTGGGTCGCCGGTGAGGTGACGGATCAGAACGTTCGTGTCGACGAACGCAGTCACCGACGGACGTCCGCACGTGCCGCGCGGGTGCGGCGAATCACCTCGTCCCAAGCGACGTTGCGCTTCGCGGCCGGCACCTTGACCGTGCCGGCCAGCGCGAGGAAATGCGGCGTCCTCGCGAGGACGGCACGGTTGCCTTCGACGCGGAAGACGACCTCGTCGCCCTCCTTGATCCCGAGCGCATCCCGCACGACCTTCGGCACTGTGACCTGGCCCTTCGATGTGACCTTGGCGGCGGCGTCCATGACTTGCCTGCCTCCTTACTTCATGTCGAAGGTAAGGATATCACGGCGTGGTCGCGAGCTCGAGGAGTTGTGGGGCGAGCAGGGGCCAACGCTCGAAGAGGTGGCCGGTGCCGTTGCGCGCCGCCGCGCCGCGCTCCTTCCACTCGGTGTCACCCCACGGCGGCTCGACCAGCTGCGAACCGGGGATCAGGTCTTGGAGACGCTCGGACGTCGCGCGTGTGTGGTGCGGGTCGCTCGCGCCGCTGCGGAAGATCAGCGTCGGTACCGCGAACGTCGCGAACGTGTCGTCGGGCACGCCGGACACGGTTGCGTTCGGGTCGGGGCAGTAGACGAGCATCCAGCGTTCGAGCGCGGCGATGAACTCACGCGGGTCGAGGGCGAGGAATCGGTCGCGGTTGGCGGGGTTGCGATCGAGCACCTCCTGCCACTCGGGGAGCTCGACAACCGCCTCCATGCCGCCTTGCCACGCGGCGCGGATCGACTCGCCGCAGTAGTGCGTCGCGAGCAGCAGTTGGCCGTAGACGCCGCCGGAGATCCACCACATCGCGAGCTTCGCCGCGACGTCGGGGTGGCGCACCGCGGTGAGCAGCGACACCCGCGCGCCGCCCGAGCCGCCGGCGACGACGGCCGGTGCCAGGTCGAGCGCGCGCAGGAGCCCGGCGAGCGCGTCGGCCTGCATCGCCGACTCCGACCCGCCGGCGAAGCAGACGTCGGACGCGCCGGTGTTCGGCCGGTCCCAGATCAGCACCCGCCGCCCGTGCGCGGCGAGCGCCTCGGCGAGCTCGCGGATGCCGGGCACGTCCTTGCTGAACCGGCCGCCGGGCGTGAGCACCCACGGCGGCGCGGCGCGGTCGCCGACGATCTCGTAGGCGATCGTGATGCCGTCGATCTCGGCCGTCGCCATGCGCACCCCCTCGACGCCGCACGTTACGCAGCGGCCGCATGGCGTGGTTGCCCGCGGCGATCCTCACCGGTACCGTCCGGGGTCGACCGCGCCGTCACCGAACCAGGGAGTGCCCATGGCCGCGTTCCCGCCCGACAACGTCAAGGTGGTCGACGCCGACACGCATCTCACCGAGGCGCACGACCTGTGGACGAGCCGCGCGCCGGCGAAGTGGCGCGACCGCGTGCCCCACGTCACGAAGGTCGACGGCGCCGCCACATGGGTCGTCGACGGCGCGGTGCTCGGCCGCGCCGGTGCCGGTGGCGTCATCGACAAGCAAGGCGTGAAGGGCCGCTCGTTCGAGGGTCTCTACGAGTGGGAGATCGACCAAGCGCATGTCGCCGCGTACGACCCGGTCGCGCGGGTCGAGCTCATGGACGAGCTCGGCATCTGGGCGCAGATCATCTTCCCGGGCGTCGTCGGGCTCGGCGGGCAGGGCCTCGCCGACTCGGTCGCCGACGTCGCGCTGCGCACGCTGTGTCTCGAGATCTTCAACGACGCGAGCGCCGAGCTGCAGGCCGGTTCGGGCGACCGGCTCCTGCCGATGGCGTTGCTGCCCGCCTGGGACGTCGACCTGTGCGTGCAAGAGGCACATCGCGCGCACGGGCTCGGGCTGCGGGGCGTGAACCTCACGTCGGATCCGCAAGACCTCGGCGCGCCCGACCTCGCGAACCGTGCGTGGGATCCGCTCTGGGAGGCGTGCAGCGAGCTCGCGCTGCCGGTGCACTTCCACATCGGGGCGAGCCTTACGACGATGAACTACTTCGGCACCTACCCGTGGCCGTCGCACGACGACGACACGCAGCTCGCGATCGGCGGCACGTTGCTGTTCATCGGCAACGCGCGCGTCGTCGTCAACATCATCTGCTCGGGGATGCTCGACCGGTTCCCCGAGCTGCAGATCGTGTCGGTCGAGAGCGGCGCCGGTTGGCTGCCGTTCATCCTCGAGGCGCTCGACTACGAGATGGCCGAGAACGCGCCGCGTGCGAGGGACGCGCTCGCGCTGCGGCCGTCGGAGTACTTCCGGCGCCAGATGTACGCGACGACGTGGTTCGAGCGGCGCGACCTCGCGTCGATCGTCGCCGCGGTCGGCGAGGACAACGTGATGTTCGAGACCGACTTCCCGCACCCGACGTGCCTCTACCCCGATCCGCTCAAGACCGCGGCCGAGACCATGCGCGACCTGAGCCCAGCCGTGCAGCGCAAGATCCTCGGCGAGACCGCGCAGCGGCTCTACCGGCTGGCGTAGGCGCCGCGATCGCGTTCTTGTGCGCAAAGGTGGCCGATTCGGGCACCTGAGACCGTCAGAACGCGAAACTGGGCCCGGTGAGCGGGCCGTGCGGGTGCGGCTGTCGCCGCCGGCACGCACCGGACGCCACCTCGAAGCCTTCAGCTCGCGCCGGTCGAGGAGCGCGGCTCAGGGATCGGTGACGACGAGCGCGCGCAGCCGCGCGACGCGCTCGTCGCCGGCGCCGAGGTAGTGCACCAAGGCGCCGAGCACGAGGTCGGCATCGAGCGTCGTTGCCGCCATCATCTCCTCGAGGTCGGCCCAGTCGCGGGTGCGGTCGAAGAACGCTTTGAACACGGCGATGTCGCTGCACGAGAGGAACGGCATGTCGCTCCCCGCGAACTCGTGGATGACGACCCGATCGGCGGCGGCTCGATGGAAGTCGGTGGTGTTCGTGAACAGATCGATGGGCGTCGTGCCCCACCACAGCCGCACCTGGCCGTCGCGCAGGCAATGCGCAAGATCGGACGCGGATCGCGCGACCTCGGAGGGCAACGCGTCGAGCACTTCGGGGGCGTGTGCCGCGTCGACGAACACGTTGAGGTCGATGTCGATCGTGCCGCGGGCGCGCTGTGTACACCACGCGAGGGCGAGCGCGCCGCCGAACGCATGCGGTAGGCGGGCCGCGCCGAGCGCAGCGTGGAGTGCCCCGACCTTGGCCGCGATCGTCGGGGCCAGGTCCTCGTCAACCGGCACGACGACCGAACACGGGGTACTCGATGGTGGGGTGGTGCCGTGCAGGGAACTGCTCGGCGAGCAGGAGCACGTCGAGCAACTCCCGGCTGCGCTCCTCGTCCGGCGCGGCGCTTGGCGTCACCGACACCGACACGGCGAAACCGGCCGCCCGGAGCACACGAGCGAACGTGTCGACGGTGGGCGTGACCCTGCCCGATTCGTAGGCGGCGAGCGCCGAGTGCGAGGTCCCCGCCCGTGCCGCGAGCGCCCGCAGGCTGAGACCGGCCCGCCGACGCGTGCTCCGCAGAATCGCCGCTGCATCCACGGCGACGATGGTATCGTTTCACATACCGCCTGGCAAGCCCTGCCAGCCCCATGGAGGCGACACACGACCTGTTAGTCGTCGTCGTCGACGGTGCACCTGCGTGAAGAAATGCACTATCGCGGCGCGCTCTTCACGCAAGTACGCGAGGCGGTCAGAATCGACCGGCGGTGCGGTCAGGCGACCTCGACGACGGGGGCGACGAACTGGGAGTTGTAGAGCCTCGAGTAGGGGCCGTCGTGCGCGAGGAGCTCGTTGTGTGCGCCTTGCTCGACGATGCGGCCGTGCTCCATCACGAGGATGACATCTGCGCCGCGGATCGTCGACAGCCGATGGGCGATCACGAAGCTCGTGCGTTCTTGGCGGAGCGCGTTCATCGCCTCCTGGATCAGCACCTCGGTGCGGGTGTCGACCGAGCTCGTCGCCTCGTCGAGGATCAGGATCGCAGGGTCGGCGAGGAACGCACGCGCGATCGTGAGCAGCTGCTTCTGACCCGCGCTGATGTTGTCGCCCTCTTCGTTGATGATCGTGTCGTACCCGTCGGGCAGCGAGTGCACGAACCGGTCGACGTAGGTCGCGCGCGCCGCCTCGAGGATCTGCTCGGCGGTGGCGTTCGGGTTGCCGTAGGCGATGTTGTCGCGGATCGTGCCGCCGAACAGCCATGTGTCCTGGAGCACCATGCCGATGCTGGAGCGCAGCTCGTGGCGTGGCATCGAGGCGATGTCGCGCCCGTCGAGGGTGATCACGCCGCCGTTCAGCTCGTAGAAGCGCATGATGAGGTTGACGAGGGTGGTCTTGCCGGCGCCGGTCGGGCCGACGATCGCGATCGTCTGGCCGGGCTCGGCGACGAGCGAGAGCGACTCGATGAGCGGCCGGTCGGGGTCGTAGGAGAACGTCACGTCGTGGAACTCGACACGGCCGCGTACTGGCGGAGCATCGTTGGTCGCGAGGGGGTCGGGGATCTGCTCCTCGGCGTCGAGGAACTCGACCACCCGCTCGAACGACGCGATGCCCGACTGGAACACGTTCATCATCGACGCGAGCTGCGTGAGCGGCATCGAGAAGTTGCGCGAGTACTGGATGAATGCCTGGATGTCGCCGACGCTCATCGCGCCGCTCGACACCCGCAGCCCGCCGACGACCGCGACGAGCACGTACTGCACGTTGCCCATGAACATCGTGAGCGGCTGCATCAGGCTCGAGAAGAACTGCGCGCCGAACGAGGACTCGTAGAGCTCGTCGTTCGTGTCGCGGAACCGTTGCTCGACCTCGCGCTGGCGGCCGAACGCCTTCACGACGGCGTGGCCGGTGAAGGTCTCCTCGATCTGCGCGTTCAGCACCCCGGTGCTGCGCCACTGCGAGATGAACCGGGGCCGGGCGCGCTTGCCGACCAGGCGCATCGACCAGACCGACAGCGGCACCGTCGTGAGCGCGACGACGGCGAGCAAAGGCGAGATCGTGAACATCATGACCGCGACGCCGATCAGCAGCAGCACCGAGGTGAGCATCTGGCTCAGCGTCTGCTGGAGGCTCTGGGCGACGTTGTCGATGTCGTTCGTGACCCGGCTCAGCAGATCGCCGCGCTGCTGGCGGTCGACGAAGCGCAGCGGCAGCGTGTTCACCTTGTCCTCGACGGCGGATCGCAGCTTGTACATCAACCGCTGCACGACCCCTGCGAGCACGTAGGCCGCGACGATCGACAGCGCGGACGACGCCGCATACAGCGCGAGTGCCTCGAGCAGAACTCCGTGCAGCGCGCCGAAGTCCATACCCTGGCCGCCGACCACGCCGCGCACGATGATGTCGGTGCCGCGCCCGAGCACGCGTGGCCCGAGCACGTTCAGGCCCGCGCTCGCGATCGCGACCAGCGCGACGATGACGAGCACGACCCGTTCGGGGCCGAGCATCGCGCCGAGTCGTCGCAGCGCCGCCTTGAAGTCCTTCGACCGCTCCGTGGGCACGCCGGCCGAGTGCCACCGGCCCGCGGCGCGGGTCTCGGGCGCGGCGAGGTCGAGGTCTTCGTGCTCGTGCTCGTCGAGCAGCGTCATGCCGCGCTCTTCTCGCCGATTTGGGACTGGACGATCTCCGCGTACGTCGGGCAGTCGCCGAGCAGCTCGTCGTGCGTGCCGCGCCCGATGACCGCGCCGTCCTCGAGCACGAGGATGTCGTCGGCGGTCGCGATCGTCGACACCCGCTGCGCCACGATCACGACGGCCGCGTCGCGCGTGTAGGGGCCGAGCGCTGCGCGCAGGCGCGCGTCCGTGGCGAGGTCGAGGGCCGAGAACGAGTCGTCGAACACGTAGATGTCGGGCCGGCGCACGAGCGCGCGTGCGATGGACAGTCGTTGACGCTGCCCGCCCGACACGTTCGTGCCGCCCTGCTCGATCCGCGCCTGCAGCCCACCCGGCATCGCGCGCACGAAGTCGGCCGCCTGTGCGACCTCGAGCGCTTGCCACATCTCCTCGTCGGTCGCGTCGGGCTTGCCGAACGCGAGGTTGCTCGCCACCGTGCCCGAGAAGAGGTAGGGCCGCTGGGGGACGTAGCCGATCGTGCCCCACAGCACGTCGGGATCGAGGTCGCGCACGTCGACCCCGCCGACGAGCACGTTCCCCTCGGTGCTGTCGAAGAGGCGCAGGATGAGGTTCACGAGCGTGCTCTTGCCCGCGCCGGTGCTGCCGACGATCGCGGTGGTCTGGCCGGGCGCCGTCGCGAACGACACGCCCGTGAGCACCGCGTGCTCGGCGCCGGGGTAGTGGAACCCGACGTCGTCGAACTCGAGCGCGCCGTGCGTCACGACCTCGCGCACGGGCTCGGCCGGCGGCACGACGCTCGGCGCGGTATCGAGCACCTCCTGGATGCGGTCGGCCGACACCGCGGCGCGCGGGACCATCGAAACCGTGAACGTCGCCATCACGACCGACATGAGGATCTGCACGAGGTAGGTGAGGTAGGCGACGAGCGTGCCGACCTGGATGTCGCCCGAGCTCACTCGGCTCGCGCCGAGCCAGAGCACAGCGACGCTCGAAGCGTTGATGAGCAGGTTCACCGTCGGGAACATCGACGCCATCAGCCGGCCGGCCTTCAACGACGTCTCGGTGAGGTCCTCGTTGGCGGCGGCGAAGCGGCGTGCCTCGTGCGGCTCGCGCACGAACGCCCGCACGACGCGGATGCCGGTGATCTGCTCGCGCAGTACCCGGTTGATCTGGTCGATCCGCTCCTGCATCAGCCGGAACGCGGGCACCATCTGCGACACGAGCAGGCCGAGGACGATCGCCGCGACCGGCATCGCGATGACGAGCACGATCGACAGGCCGACGTCTTGGCGCAGCGCCATGATCACGCCGACGACCATCGTGATCGGTGCGGCGATCGCCATCGTCGCTGCCATCACGACGAGCATCTGCACCTGCTGCACGTCGTTGGTGATTCGGGTGATGAGCGACGGTGCGCCGAACGTTCCGACCTCCCGAGCGGAGAAGTCGGTCACCTGGTGGAAGAGGTTCTGGCGCAGGTCGCGCCCGAAGCCCATCGCGACCTGCCCGCCGTAGTAGACGGCGGCGATCGAGAAGACGATCTGGATCAGTGCGAAGGCGAGCATCACGCCGCCCCAGCGGTAGATGAACGCGACGTCGCCTGGGAGCACGCCGTCGTCGATGATGCGCGCGTTGATCGTCGGCAGCGTCAGCGCGGCGAAGGTCTGCACGGTCTGCAGCCCGAGGATCAGGTAGATGACCTTGCGGTAGGGCCGCAGGTGCGATCGGAGGAGTCGGGTCAGCACGGTTGTTGCTCGTGCATGCCGTGGGGGCCGACGCCGTGGAGGAAGAGCTGCACGAGCTCGGCCGCCGACATCGCGTCGGCCGCGAGCATCGGGTGCGTCACCGACAGCGTCAGGGCGCGCAACAGGCGCGCGGCGACGATCGGCTCGACGGTTACTCGCGCGCGGTGGACTTCCAGCAGCCGGACGAGCGCGTCGCTGTCGGCCATCGGACGCTGGGTGAGCTCGTGGAACCGGGGCCCGATGTTCGACACGAGCCGCCAGATGTCGATGACGCGCTGCTGGAGGATCACGATCGCGGCGGCGAGGCTGTCCTCGAACGCCAAGCCGGGCGGGATGCTCGCGAGCGCGGCTTCGAGCGGCGCGGGGTCGAACGCTGCCTCGACGACCGCGGCGATGACCTCGTCCTTGTCGGCGAAGGCCCGGAAGATCGTGCCCTCGGCGATCCCGGCCGCCTCGGCGATCTGGCGGCTCGTCACCCTGTCGCCGTGCTCGAGGAGCAGCGGCAGGGTGGCGGCGACGATCATCGAGCGCCGCTCGTCCGGCGGCAGGGCACTCGCCCTGCGTGACTTCGTGGCTGTTTCGGCCCCACTCACGGCCGCCGATCCTACCGGAGTGAGCCCTCACTCACCAAGGCGAGCACCGGGCATTTCGCGTTCTGACGGTCTCAGATGCCTGAATCAGCCACCTCTGCGCACCAAAACGTCGTCGAAGGCGGGGTCACGCGTGGCCGGCGGCGGGGCGGGTCAGGATCTCGAGGAAGTGACCGCTCGGGTCTTCGAAGTACACGCCGCGACTGCCCTCGTATTCGCGGATCTCTCCGGGGCGTGATCGCGCCGGATCGGCCCAGTAGGGGAGCGATCGTTCGACGATCCTGCCGAAGATCTCGTCGAACTCCGGCTCGCTGATCAGGAACGCGTAGTGCTGCGACGGGATTGTGCCGGTCGCGTTCATGAAGTCGAGCGTGACACCGTTGGCGACCTCCACCGCCGCGAAAGGCCCCATCCGGGTGGGCACGGCCGGGCCGAGCATCTCGGCGAGGAACCGCGCGGACTCGTCGCGGTCACGCGCCGCGACGATCGTGTGGTCGAGGTGGACTGCCATGCATCGGATGGTAGGAGTTGAACCTTGGTTGAGGTCAAGGGGTACGCGCGATCTGCTCGTGTGGCAATCGTCACGGACGCCACGGACCCGGCGGCAGGAAGCCACCGACCGGCTCGGGCGGCGGCAACCCGAGCTCGTCGCAGGCCCAGCACAACGAGGCGAACGCTTCGCGGCGCTGGGTTTCGAGCAGGCGGGGCGGCAGCGGGCGGTTCCAGCAGTTGACCATGTCCGACACGGCCTGCGCGGCCATCCACGCTGCCCATGCGCCGTTTCCGGCCGCGAGCACGACTCCGCCCGGTCCGCCGGCGGTGCGCACCGCCGCCTCGCCCCACGCCCGGCACAACGCCACGTTGCCGCGCGCGCTCGCGTCCCAGTCGACCAGGACGACACCACGCGGAGCGCGACACCAGTTCTGCAGCCACAGATCACAATGGACGAGCTGCGCGCCCGAAGGATCGGCCTCCTGTTCCGCAGCCACGAGCGCTCCCGCGCAACGCTCGACCCACGCACCATCGACGAGCCCCGTCTCGACGAGCGCGCGCGCGTCGCTCGCGAGCCCGCCCCATCCGTCGGCGAGATCGGGCGGCTGCAGCGCGTCGGGCGCCGCGATCCCGGCGAGCTCGTCGAACGCGGCGGCGAGCAAGGCCGCGTCTCGTTCGTCGCCCGGGACGCCCCACCGGGCGGACGAAAGGTCTTCGATGACCAACACGCTGAACGAACCGTCGTCGCTGGTCGAGAAGCCCAACAGCCGCGGCATGAAGCTTGCCTCGACCGACGAGTAGACGACCTGCTCGGCCTGGAGACCGTCATCATCGGAGTTCCACGCGGCCTTGACGAACGCGCGCTGGCCATCGGACCACTGCACCAGCCAGCGGTCGGCTCGCGAGTAGCCGCCCTCCCAGACCGCACGCCAATGCTCGGGCGCGCGACCGAACATGGCCGCGACGGTCACCTCGACCTGCTCCCGGCTCGGGTAGGTCATGGCCGCACCTCCGAGACGGGACCGCCGACAGTACGGCCCTGAGCCGGCGAGGGTGAGGTCGGCGCAAGGTCCGCGCAAGGTCCCCTCCGTACGGTCGGACGATCGAACCCATCCGTCTCAGGAGGACCACCATGAAATGGATCCGCGTGCTAGCGCTGGCAGTGACCGCGGCCCTCGCCGGCGGCGGCCTCGCCGTCCGCCCGGCCGGAGCGGGGGAGGCTCCCTCCTTCAGCATCGACAGCGTCACGATCCAGGAACAGAACGGTGGCGTCGGGTCGCTGCGGTTCACGGTCGCGCTGACCGGCGCGCATCCGAGCGGGGCCGGCGTGCAGTATCAGACGTCGCCCGTCACGGCGACGGAGGGTGCGGGCAGCTCGAGTTGCAACACGACCCGGGACTACATCGAGACGTTCGGTGCAGTGTCGATGCTGTCGGCGGAGACGACCGCGTTCGTCGACGTGAACATCTGCTCGGACACCTTCGACGAGCCCGACGAGACATTCAACGTCACGCTGTTCTCGCCGACGGGCGGCTCGGTGATCGGCACCGGGGTCGGGGTCGGCACGATCCTCGACAACGACGCGGTCCCGACGCTCACGGTCAACAGCACGTCCGTGACGGAAGGCAACGCGGGCACGAACCAGCGCACGATCCCGGTGAGCCTCTCGACTGCGAGCGGCCGCACCGTCACGTTCAACTACGCGACCCAGCCGACCGGCACCGCGACCGCGGCTGCCACGTGCGGCGGCGCAGCCGATTACGCCACATCGTCGGGCAGCATCACGATCCCCGCCGGCGCGACGACACCGTCGACGGCCCTCACGCTGCCCATCTGCGGCGACACCGTCGACGAACCGAACCAGACCTTCGGCCTGCGCATCAGCAACGTTGTCAATGCGAACGGCCCGTCGAGCGACCGCACGATCACGATCACAGACGACGACGCCACGAGCGCGACCGTGTCGGTGAACAACGTGAGCCGGTCGGAGTCGAATGCGACGCTCACGTTCACCGTGTCGCTGTCGACGACTGCCGGTAGCGCGGTGGGTGTCAACTACGCGACCGCTGCGCAGACCGCGACGGCCGGCACGTCGTGCACGACCGGCGTCGACTACGTCACGCGGACGGGCAACGTCTCGATCCCCGCCGGTTCGACGAGCGGGAGCGTGGCGATCACGCTCTGCAACGACGCGCTCGACGAGAACAGCGAGACGTTCGCGCTCAACCTCACGTCGGCGACCGGTGCAGCCGGGATCTCCGACAACCAGGGCATCGGCACGATCACCGACAACGACCCGACGCCGGTGCTCGCCGTCTCCTCGGCGCGCACGGTCGTCGAGGGCAACACCGGGATCAGGAACCTTCAGGTCGTCTGGACGCTGACGACCGACGGTTCGCTGCAGGCGAGCGGGCGTACGATCACGTTCCGGATCGCAACCGCGAACGGCACCGCGATCGCAGGGACCTGCGGGACGAGCGGCGTCGACTACGAGAGCGTCGACCGGACGGTCACGATCAACCCAGGTTCGCGCGTCGGCGTCGTCAACATCCGTGTGTGTGGCGATACCGTGGTCGAGGCCGGTGAGACCCTCACCTGGACGGTGACGAACATCGTGAACGCCACCCCGTCGAGCACCACCGGCACGGGGACGGGCACCATCCGCAACGACGACGGTGCCGCGATCACGATCACCGACCGCTCCGTCACCGAGGGCAACGGCAACAGTCAGCTGAGCACGTCGCTCACGGTCAACTTCGCGAGCCCGGCACCTGCCGCCGGCACGCTGAGCTTCACGCTCGGCGGCACCGCGGTCGGCGCCTCCGGCACGCTGTGCGGTGCGGCGCCCAACGGCACCGACTACCTGCGCCGCACGACCAGCCCGGTGAGCTTCGCGGCCGGCGCCACGTCGGTATCGGTGAACTTCTTCGTGTGCCGCGATACGCAGTTCGAGCTCAACGACACCATCGAGGTGTCGCTCGTGACCGCGGACTGGTTCTCGATCAGCGACTCGCTCGGCGTGTTGACGATCGTGAACGACGACCCCCTGCCTGGCTGATCGGCAACACGATTCTGGGAACGGCGACGGCTCACCCGTCGCCGTTCCCGCGCGACTTTGTGCCCGTGGATTCCCCCTGGGGCCATTGGATGGCAAAAGGTCTCGCGGCCGCGCAGGCAGACTGGCGGGATGGAGCGCTTCGTTCTCGTGACAGGCACCTCCCGGGGAATCGGTCGGGCGACGGCACTCCGGCTGGCTGGTCACGGGTTCAGGGTGTTCGGAACGGTGCGGACTGCCGAGGACGCAATTCGGTTGGAGCGCGCGAGCGACGACGCCGTGCAGGCGGTCCAACTCGATCTCTCCGACGACGCATCGATCGAAGAAGCGACGATCCGGTTGGAGAACCTTGGGGTACAGAACCTGCACGGGCTCGTCAACGTCGCGGCGGCCAGTGGTTGCGCCGTACCAATGGAGGCCGTGACGCGGTCCGATCTGGACGCGCAATTCGCCGTGACCGTCAGTGGAACAGCGGTGCTGACCGCTTCCATGGTCCCCCTCTTGCGCGCTGCACGCGGTCGAGTCGTCAACGTCGGTGCCGGCGCGCTCTCGATGCCGCTGTTGGGAACGGCCTTCGCCGCCAAGCACGCCCTCGAGGCGATGTCCGATGTCCTTCGGATCGAACTTGCTGCCGTGGGCATCCGTGTTGTTGTCGTCGAGCCGGGGATGACCAGGTGGGATGACGTCGAAGCGCAGCGCCACGCATACGAGCAGGCCATGGATCAGGGCGTCGACCGCGTGCGCGACAGCGACCAGGTTCGGTACCGGCGCGCAGCGGATGTTCTGAAGCAACTCCAGGGGCGAATGCTCGATCGTGGAGCGGTGGCCGACGACGTCGCAGCGGTGATCGAACGTGCACTCACCAGTCGACGGCCGCGGACGCGGTACTACTGCGGCGTTCAGCCGAGGCTTGGAGCGTTGCTCTCACGTGCCCTGCCCGCATCCGTCACGGATCAGGTGCTTCGGAGGTTGGCGCGCCTCTAGCCCGCGACGGTGCTCACGACGCGACGCCGTCCGCGGGACGCGGTTCTCACTCCCAGATTCGTTCGGGCTGACACTCGATCGTCAACAGGGTGTCGAGATCGAGCGGCGGAGTGCGCGGCAGGCGTCGCACCATGACTCCACGCTGTTGGGGTGTTGGTTTCAACCCGTGTTCGCTGCGCCCCGCGAGTGCTCCACGCCAGACCTCCCATCCCAACCGTTCGTAGAAGCCGGGCCGGTCCGTCTGCAGGCAAGCGATCTCGTAGTCATCGATCTCTGCGGCCAGCCGATTCATCGCTGCGCTGGCATATCCGAGGCCTTGGTACTTCGGCAGAGTCGCGACGGCATCGACGTACGCCGTCTTCGAGACGCGGTGGCCTTCGAGTTGGACCCATCGCGTCGTCACCACCGCGTGGCTCACGAGCTCGGGTCCTCGATACGCGAGGAAGTGCCGCCCGCCGGATGCGATGTAGGTGAAGAGGTTCTTGAAGTCGTCGTTGTCGTGTGCAGCGACGCACACGTCGATCACTGCGGAACGTTGCGCGGCGGTCAGATCCTCCGTGGTGATCGTGACGACGACGGCGCCCTCGGGCTCTCGCATGCCCGCGAGTTTGTCGCCCATGGCAGCTCCCCGCCCGAAATACGGGGCGAAGATCACGCCGCCAGGAAATCAGGTGGCGGCTCGCGGGAACTCGGGGGCACAGTGTGCACGTGCCCAAGGTCTACTTCGACGAACGGATCGCGGAGCGGTACGACGCGACCTCGTCGGACATGTTCGAGGCGGCGGTCGTCGACCCGGCGGTGAGCTTCCTCGCCGATCTGGCTGGCGACGGTCGCGCCCTCGAGCTCGGCATCGGCACCGGTCGTATCGCGTTGCCGCTCAGCCGGCGGGGTGTCCGCGTGCACGGGATTGACCTGTCGCAGGCGATGGTCGCGCGGCTGCGGGCGAAGCCGGGCGCGGACGACATCGGCGTGACGATCGGCGACTTCGCGACCACAACAGTCGGCGAGACCTTCAGGCTCGCCTACCTCGTGTTCAACACGATCATGAACCTGACGACGCAGGACGAGCAGGTCGAGTGCTTCCGCAACGTTGCGGCGCATCTGGAGACCGGTGGATGCTTCGTGATCGAGGTAGGGGTTCCCGCGCTCCGGCGGCTCCCGCCGGGCGAGACGGTCCGGGCGTTCACGGTGAGCCCGACGAGGCTCGGCTTCGACGAGTATGACGTCGCAGCGCAAATCCTCTTCTCTCACCACTACTGGGTCGTCGATGGCCGGCTCGAGGTCTTCTCGGCGCCGTATCGCTATGTGTGGCCGTCCGAGCTCGACCTGATGGCGCGACTCGCCGGAATGACATTGCGCGAGCGGTGGAGCGGCTGGCAGCGTGAGCCCTTCACGAGCGACAGCAACACACAGATCTCGGTGTGGGAGAAGACCGCGTAGCTGTCCGAGCCTGCCTCAGGCGGCCTGCCGCGTCTGGACGATCGGCTACGCGGGTGGGTAGGGCGTCGGAGTCGCGTATTCGATCTTGTCGGCGTAGGTTCGATCGATCGCGGCACGGATGTCGCGCAGCCCCTTTCCTTCGTCGAGCATTCGCATCACGTCACGCGTGACACCGAGGCAGATGCCTCACGTGGGCGCCATGGAGTCGAAGACGACGCTTCCGTCGGAGTTGACGCTTTGGATGTAGCAGTCGCGGTTGTTTCGGTGTCCGGCGTTCTGACCGCAGCCACAGAAGCAGGGCATGAAGCGCATGACCTGTCCATTGGTGACCTGAAATTCATAGAGGCGCTGAACCTCGGGGCCGGCGTCGGTGACGAAGTCGGGCCAGACAACCTTGGAGAGGTCGCCGTTCGGCTCGACGGCCACTTCGTACTGCGCGAAGCGCGCCGCGAAGTCGTCCAGCTCGTCGTCCGGCCCCGTGTCAGGTCCGGCGTCCCCCTTGGAGCTCGAGCCGCAGGCCGCGAGCCCGACCGAGGCGAACCCCACAGCAAGGAATCGTCGACGGCTCAACATGACGCTCTCAGGCTACCGACGCGTTTGCTCGCCGACTCGGCGCCGAGATGCGAACGGTGCGGCGTAGGCCAACTCGGTTGACGACGACGACAGCGTAGCGTCGTAGATGATGTCGTTCGATCGGGAGCGGGCATGAGCGACCCGCGATTGCCCGAACCCGAGCTCAGCTGGCAACAGCGCCGCGCCGAGCGCAAGCGTCTACGAGAGGTGCGCCGTCAACGCCGTCACCAACTGATGAGCGACAAGAAGGCCGACAAGGACCGCAAGAAACAAGACAAGAAGTCCAAGAAGGGCAAGTGACCCAGGCGCCGCGCGTCGTCGAGTTCATCACGGCGAAGCGCAACGTTCCTCTGCTCGGCCGCAGCTACGGACACTGGTGGATCGAACTCGACGAAGTCGAAAGCTATGGGTGGTGGCCCTCCGTGTCGCCGGTACGCCTCCGCGACGTGTTCGGCGGTACCGCGGGCGCGCTCAACGCGCATACGCCGACGGCCGACACTCCCGTACCGACACGTGATCCGAATCACGGGCTCATCGCCGACTATGAGTTCCAGCCGCTCCTCATCGCCGACAAGACCGACGACGACCTCCGGTACGACATCCGCCGCTTCGCGATCGAGTTCGAAGGTTCATGGCGGTGGTCGACTCGCCCCACCATGAACTGCCGTCTGTTCCAACTCACGCTGTTCGATGCAGTGGGTCTCGTCGACGGCACCGGCAACTATCACACCCGCGGGAGCGGCTGCCCGATCGTCGCGCCGCTCCGGCGGATCGCAGGAGCGATCGTCGGGCGTCGCTTCTGGCCGTCCAACTTGCCCGCTCCGGGTCGACCAGCGCGCTCGCCGCTCAGGCGGTCGCACTATGCGCCGGGATTCGAGTAGATGCGACGAGGTCGAATCAAGACCGCGGTGTGCCGCTCGGCCACCATGGTCCCGTCCAACTCGGCCCACTCGTCGGTCGTGCCGCCGACCGCTGCGGCGTAGATCTCGCGAAGCAATCGCCTCACGTCGCTGGGCGTCATGCGTTCGTATGGATCGTCTGGGCCCGCAAGGTCTGCCTCGCCCTCGACGGCCACCCACTCCCAACCTGAGCGAAACACGACCGTCAAAAGCGGCCGCACGCGCAGGTTCACGAGCTTCCGCGCGCCCCCTCGAGCAACGAAGCCGACAACCGGCTCGCTCGTCACTGGATGCTCGAGGACAGCGGCGTTCACCACCGAGGCCTGACACGACCCGTCAGCGCGGCTGGTCGTGACGACCGCGAGGCCAGCCTCGCGGGCGCCCAGCTCACGCGCCTGGTCGAGCAGCCGCCGATTCACGTCGCGAGCTTTGCTGCTCACGAGCGAGCAGGCTCGATCGCAGCGAGCCGCTCCATCGCGGGACCGAACGTCGACTCGAGCCAGCCTCCCGGGTCGTCGCCGGTGGCGCCGGTGACGACCGTCGACACGCCGATCTTCGCGAGGTTCTCGGCACCGCGAACCACCTCGTCGACGGTCGCATCCTGCGGCAGATCGCGGTACATGGCGGTGATCTCGATCTCGTTGGGATCGCGTCCGACTGCGTCGCAATGCCGGCGCAGGACATCGACCTTGTGCGCGAGGTCATCGGGTGAGCCGATGATGTTGCAGGCGTCGGCGTACTCGGCGACGAGCCGGAGCGTCTTGCGTTCGCCGCTCCCGCCGATGAGTACCCGCGGGCGGGGCGCGCTCACGGGCATCGGGCTGCAGATCGTTTCATCGAGGCGGTAGTGCCGGCCGACGTAGGGACCGTTGTCGTCGCTCCACATCTGCAGGCAGATCTGGATCGCCTCCTCCAGCCGTTCGAAGCGCTCCCGCGTCGACGGAAACGGCACGCCGAGACCGCGGTGCTCGCGTTCGTACCATGCGGCGCCGATGCCGAGCTCGGCTCTGCCACTCGACACGACGTCGAGGGTCGTCACGGCCTTCGCCAACAGCCCGGGATGGCGGTAGGTCACGCCGGTCACGAGGAGGCGCAATCGGAGCCGCTCGGTGCGGCCGGCGACGAAGCCGAGCGCGGTGTAACCCTCGAGCATCGGATGCTCCGCGGGTGCCATCCAGTCCATCTGGAAGAAGTGGTCCATGAACGACATGGTGCGGACGCCGATGGCCTCGGCGCGTTGGGCGAGCGCGGCGACCCCGGGCCCGATTCCTGACGGACCGCCGGCCCAATCGAATCGCGAGACGTGGAGATCAAGGTGCATACCCGCTGTTCTACCGCGGCCGATGTTGCCGCGACCCTCAAGCGGGCCGCTCTGCCGTCGAACGAGAACGCAGTGCGCAATCCGATCCGACGCCGGCGGGCTCTGCGGCCGGGTTTCCTCCCGGCCACCATCCTTGCCACAGCCTTGGTCGCCACGGTCGTTGCTTCCGATGTGGCGGCGGACCCTGGGCCCGACGCCGGCGTGGCCACCGACCCTGCCGGTGACGGCGTGGACTGCGACACCGCGCAACCGCAGAGCGGTCTCGATGCTGCCGTCGACTTCCAGGCGGCGGCTGCCGGTGTCACGACGGATGGCGAGCTCGTCTTCGACCTGTTGACGCGGGGTGACCTGGCCGCGTTCGTGCGGCGGGCGTACAGCGCGGCCACCGAGGTGAGTTTCCGGCCGCCGGGGACGAATGGGAGCATCGTCGCCTACGACCAGCAACACGACGGTGTGCACGAGGCGCAGGTCGTCGACGGCAACGGCGAGCCCGTGGCGGGCGCCCGTCTTGTCACCGGCTTCTTGAGCCCGGGAGGGATCCAGGGCGCCGGCATCCGTCTCCACATTCGGGGCACGAAGATCGCCGACAACACGAGCCCCCGGCCCGACACGCGCATCTTCGTCACGTTCAGCACCTACAGCATGCTCACGACCGGATCGCCGCGCCTGTGTGACCGGATCACGGCCGAGCTCGTCCCGATGTCGCTCGACGCGCGCGACCTCGCGGGCGACAGCACGCTCGTCGACATCGCCGCGGCCGCGAATGCCAGCCCACCGACGACCGCGGCCGTGCCGTCGAGCACGCTGCCAGCGGCGAGCGCCGCGCCCGCGACGAGCCCCCCGGTCGACGCCGGCGCCACGGCGACCGGCGAAGGGTCCGGTGACAGCGTCCCGTGGTTGCCGATCGCCGGCGGGCTCGGGCTGTTTGCCGCGCTGGCGCTGTGGTGGTGGCGGGCGCGTCACGCGAGCGCGCCGGTTCCTCCAACGTTGGAACCCGCTGGCGCGCAGGTACTGCCCGTCGGCATCCGGGCGCACGGGATGGCCGCCGATGGGTCGTGCAGCGAGCAGCTTGTCCGCGCCGACGGGAAGTTCGAGGACTGACCGAGCCGCGATCGTCGGGGTCGCGCTACGCGTTCTGGTAGAGGTTGATCAAGTTGCCGCTCGGATCGACGATCGACGAACCGCGCGGCATGCCGGAGTGGTCGGCCGGCGGCGCAAGCTCGGTGCCGCCCGCGGCCAGCGCCCGCGCGTGAACCGCCTCGAGGTCGTCGACGAGGAAGCCGAAGTTGGCCCGTCCGGCACGGTAGGGGTCTCTCGTCGCCTCGCTGAGGTTGAGCAGGAAGAACTCATCGCTCGGCCAGCTTCCGAACGCAGCAAAGAGGTGCAGCGGTCCGTCGCCGTGCCGCTCTTCGCCGAACTCGACCGCGAACGCGGCCTCGTAGAACTTGCGCGCCGCTCCGAGGTCATCGACACCGAGGTTGATCTCGACGACCCTGCAACTCTTCGGGCTTGTCATGCGAACTCCGTTCTCGATGTAGTCGTCAACTGTGGCCAGCATCGCCGCGACCGCGACGCTGCGTTCCGCAAGCTGCGCACGGTGCGCGACCAGCAGCGAACGCACCGACGACGCTTCGTCTCTCGCGATTACCTGTCGGATGCCGTCGATCGGCAGATCGATCGCTCGGAGCGCGCGAATCAGACGTGCCCCGCGCACTTGCTCGAGCCGGTATCGCCGGTACCCGCTGCCCCGCGCCACGACGGCCGGCTTCAAGAGCCCGACCTCGTCGTAGTGCCGCAGCGCGGGGATCGACAAGCCGGTGAGGACTGCGAAGCCGCCGATGGTGACAAGGCCGTCCCCGTCGCTCACGGCCCTATCCTCGAACCTCCGGTTACCTGAGAGTCAAGCCCGGCGCTGTTCAGTGCCCACTGACGCTCGCGGGGTGGACGTGCACGGCGAGCCAGTTCGTCCCCGGTGCCGTTGTCACGACTCGATGGGGGACGCCCGCCGGAAGCAGGACCCAGTCGCCCCGTTCGAGCTGCACCCGCGTGCCGTCCACGTCGAGTGTCGCCGACCCGTCGAGAACGGCCACCCATTCCTCTTGCTCCTGGACGTACACGGTCGGATTGTCGTCGCTGCTGCTGAGGATCTGTTCGATGACGACGTTGTCGCACTCGACAATCCGATTGAAGTGCTCGCCGTTCGCCGGGGCGGCCGCAGCGTCGAGCAGACGGCCCTGTGCCATGTGCATCACGCAATCATGCCGCGCGCGTGTCAGGAATGCGACGGTGCCCGCGGCGCGCCGTCGACTTCGAAGAACAACTCGTCGGCATAGCACCACCACCAATCCTCACCGGGCTCGTACGAACGCACGAGAGGATGGGCGAGCTGGGCGCGCCAGTGCGCCGTCGCGTGCTTGTTCGGCGAGCTGTCGCAGCAGCCGACATGGCCGCAGCTCACGCACATCCGCAGGTGCACCCACCGCCCGCCGGTTCGCAAGCAGTCCTCGCACCCGTCGCTCGACGGCGTGACCGCGGCGACCGCGTCGAGGTGCGAGCACGCGCTGCCAGTCGTCATGCGGGGGCCGGGTACTGGTTGCAGGTCGCGGCCGGGGCTCGTCCGGGGAGGTAGAGCTCCCACGCGCCGGCGGTGAGGTTCGCGCCGGCGAGCTCGCAGGCACGATCGACGAGCGTGTCGAGGGCGAGGTCGTAGCGCAGCACGCCATCGCTCGTGCCGAGGAACAACGTCGATGCGTCATCGCCGAACAGCGGCACGCTCATCTGATCCGACGCGAACGGCGGCCCGTACGGGCGGCGCAGCGCGACGTCGAACACCCGGGTCGTGTTGTCGGTGGCGGTCGACGCGGCGAGCGTGCCGTCGTCGCTGAAGGTGATCGCCGTCACACTGCCGGTGTGGCCGGCCAGCCATGTGCCCTCGACCTTGCCCTTGGCGACCGTGATGAGGCGGATCGCGCCGTCGTCGCCACCGACAGCGAGCAGCCGGCCGTCGGGGCTGAACGCGAGCGCGCTCGGCGTGAGGTCACCGAGGTCGATGCGCTGCACCTCGCCGGCATCGCCGACGAGCAGCGTCGTGCCCACCGCGACGGCGACGAGCTCGCCCGGGCCGAAGACCGTCACCGCCGGCGGCACGACGCCCGTCCCCTCGACGCGTTCGATGATGGTCGATCCGTCGTCGGCGTCGACGATCGCCACAGCATTGTCGGTGGACCCGATCGCGACGCGGGTCCCGTCGCCGGCGAGCACCGGCGGGAAGGCGAACTGGCCGCGCACGTACGGGACATCGTAACCGGCGACGGCCCCGGTGACGACGTCGGTCACGACGTAGGTGTTGTCGACCGAGACGACGTGCTCGCTGTCGGCGAGGAACCCGACAGCGGCACCCGGCCACGGCTCGAGCACCGGTTCGAGCGTCGCCGCGTCGAGCACGTGGACGTGGCGCGTCAGCGACACCGCGGAGCCGACCGACGGCTCACCCGGATCGGCGGGCGCGGGCGCGCTCTCGTGCTGCTCGATGGACCCCGCGAGGAGGTACCGGCCGTCGGGGCTGAGCGCGACGGGCACGATCGACTCACCCGTGGGTACGCCGCCGAGCGCGTCGCGGCCGTCGAGCGCCCAGCCGACCGCTCCTGCGCCGACGGCCCACGCCTCCGATCGCTCGGGATTCGTGAGCAGGCCCCGCACCGTGCCGACCTGGGTCACGAGATCGGGAGCGGGGTTGTTGGCGAGGCCCGTGACCACCGTGCGACCCGATGCCCCGGCGGAGATCGCGGTCACGTCGTCGACGAACGCGACGCTCGTGGTGCCGCCCGGCACGATCGATGTCGCCGCCGTCGTCGTTACCGGCGCGAGGGTGCCGTCGATGTTGAGGAACAGCGGCGGCAGGAACGTGCCGGCCGCGACGGCGATCGTCTGCGCATTCGGCGACACGGCGAGATCGGTGATCTCGCTGGTGAACGTTCCGATGTCGTCGCCGCGGGCTTGCAGGTTCGACGCGTCGCGCGCGTACAAGGTCGGCTCGCCCTCAGCAGGGGCGAAATCCGACGGCTCCGTACCCGCGGTGAGGATCGTGTCGTCGCCGGCCCACGCAACCAACACCGCGCGTGTGCCGTGCCGCGCGCGGGCCAGGACCTCACCGTCGTCGAGCGCGGCGAGCGCGACCGTGCCGGCAGGCCCGCCGATGACCACCCGGTCACCGGACACAGCGACGCTGACCGCCGGCTCGGCGATCTCGTCGACCTGGAGGGCCCCTGCGGTGTCCCAGACCTCGACGTGTTCTGCCGTGGCGACGACGAGCCGCCCTCCCGGCGCGAACGCGAGGTCGGCCGCGCCCGTCACGGGAAGCGTGCCGAGCCGCTTCCGCGCGCTCAGATCCCACAGGTCGATCCCGGCGGCATGCGGGAGCGCGGCCCGGTTCGTCGCCGGATCGATCGCAGCGCCGCGCCGGTAGCCGCCGGTCGGCCCGGGAAGCAGGCCGAGCAGCCGCGGCTCGTGCCGCAGCGTCGTCAACAGCGCGTTGCGGGTCTCGAAGCGGTCATCCAGGCGGAATGCCTCGACCGCGAGCGGCAACGCGACGCGCAGGTCGGTCTCGGCGCTGGCGATCGCCTCGGCCGCGATGCGCTGCACCTCGGCCGCGATGCGCTGTGACTCCGCGAGCTCGCTCTGCGCACGCGCCTCGCGGGCGCGTTCGTCGGCGCGCTGGCTCTGGTCGCGCGCCACGAGGCCCGCGGCGGCGGCGAGCAGCAGCAAGGCGAGCGACGCGGCGAGCAGCGCGCGCAGCCGCCGCACGCGCCGTGTCGCCTCGGTCGCCTCGCGGTCGCGCTCGCGACGGCTCGCCTCGACGTAGGTCCGTGCCGCTTCGCTGGGTGCCCGCGCGGTCATCTGCTCGACGGCTTGTTCGAGCCGGCCGCCGCGCAGCAGCTCAGCGTCGGGCCGGCCGAGGCGGTCCCATCCCTCGGCGCGACGCTCGACCTCGCGCGCGAGGCGCAGCTCGTCGCGGTTTTCGTCGATCCACGCACGCAGGCGTGGCCACTCGCGGATCAGCGCCTCGTGCGCGACCTCGACGCTGCCTTCGTCTGTTGTGATGAGACGCGCGGCGGTGAGCCGCTCGACGAGCCTTGCGACCCCGCCCGCGTCGCCGATGGAGCTCGCCTCGGCGGTGCTGATCCGGCGGCGCGTGTCGTCGACGCCCTCGCCGAGCTCGGTGAGGCGCAGGAACAGCTCGCGGGCGAGCGTCTGGCCGCGCGGGTCGAGCGACTCGAAGACCGTGTCGGCCGACCGCGCGATCGCGCCGCGGGCGCCGCCGGCCTCTCGGTAGTTGGCGAGCGTGAGGTTCGAGCCGCGACGGCGCTTCCACGTCTCCAACATGGCGTGAGAGAGCAGCGGCAGTGCGCCAGGTGCGTCGGCGACGTCGCCGATGGCGACGTCGACGAGACCCGGTTCGAGGCGCAGGCCTGCGGTCGCGGCGGGTCCCTCGATCGTCGCGCGCAGCTCGTCGTCGGTCATCGGGCCGAGGAACATGGAGCCGGACTCGAGCAGCGCGGCGAACGCGCTCGACGACGCGGCCACCGCGCCGAGCAGGTCGGAGCGCAGGGTCACGACGACGCGGGTGTCGGCGTCGCGCCGGGTCACCAGCTGCGCGAGCCGGTCGAGGAACTGCGTGCGTTCGTGCGGGTCGGAGCACTGGGTCACGCACTCCTCGAGTTGATCGACGAGCACGAGGCGCGGCGCGTCGTCGCCCGCGCACGCGAGGTCGAGCATGGCCAGCGGTCGCGCCCCGGGGGAGAGCGACGCGTGCGTCCAGCTGCCCGGAAGGCGCCCGGCTTCGAGCGCGGGGAGCAGCCCGGCGCGGGCGAGCGAGGTCTTGCCGCTGCCAGAGGTGCCGACGACGGCCGCGAACCGCGCCGTCGCGAGCCGCCCGAGCAACGTGGCGACCGCTGCGTCGCGGCCGAAGAACAACGCCGTGTCTTCCGCGCGGTACGAGACGAGCCCGCGGAACGGCATGGCCAGCGCGAGTGCCTCGGCTGGGTCGGCATCGCGCTCGGCGAGCCGCCGCAACGCCTCGACGATCTCGGCGGGGTTGCCGGCGGTGGCGACGTGGACGGCATCCACGTCGATCGACATGTCTGTCGCGAGCGCCGCAATGTCGTGCGGGGTGAGCGGCCGGAGCGTGACGCGTTCGACGTCGTCCGCGTCGTCGAGCTTGCCGAGCAATGTCGCGAGAGCGAGACCGGCGTCGCCGTGCTCGTCCGTGCGGAACGCACCGACGAGGCAGAGATGCCCGAGCCGTTGCGAGGTCGCGAGCTCGAGGAACACCGCTTGAGCGGGACCGGACGCGGCGTGCAGGTCGTCGACGACGAGCACGAGCGGCGCATCTGCCGCGAGCCGCGCGAACACCGAGACGAACGCGTCGATGAGCTGATCGACGTCCCGATCCACGACGGCATCGGCCGATGCGCCAGCTTCGGACGAACTGAGCTCCGGGAGCCGCAGACGGATCGCGGGTACGAGCGCGGACAATGCACCGGCATCGCTGCCGAGCACGCGTCGCAAACGATCGGGGGCCACCGCGGCCGCGTACCAGCGCAGGGCCTCGCCAAACGGTTGGAACGCGTCCTGGCCGGTCGCGCGGCCGGCGAGGACCGTGACGTCGTCGGACGCACCATCGGGTCCTGTCGTCGCTTCCGCGACGAGGCGCGTCTTGCCCGAACCGGCAGGTCCGGCGACGAGCACGGACCGGCGGCCGCCGTCACGAGCAGCTCGGATCGCGTGCCGGAGCCCGGCGCGTTCGTCGACGCGGTCAGCGAACGGCATGGTTCCCGCCGTGTCGAGCGCGGGCGGCCGCGGGACGCGCGCGTCGCGCGCGGTGGGTTCCCATGGCACCGAGTGCGCCGGCCGAGGCGAGTCGAAGCCTTTGAGCTCGAGCGCGCCGACCGCGACGAACTCGATCCCCGCGTCGTCGCCGACGACAAGCCGCACCGCGTCCGACGCGAGCACCTGGCCGGGCCCGGCTGCGGCGCACAACCGCGCGGCCTCGACAACGGGGGTGCCGAACCAGTCGTCCTCCTCGCCGGTCGCCTCTCCGGTCGAGAGCCCGACACGGAGCGCGAGGCGCAGCTCGGGGTCGCGGCGGGCGAGCGCGTCGATCGCCTGCTGCCACGCGACCGCGCAGCCGATCGCGTCGGAGGCGCGACCAGAGAACGCGACCATGAGCCCGTCGCCCTGGCTCTTGATCTCCTCACCGCCGAACAGCTCGACCGGTCGGCGCAGCGCGCTGAACACGTCGCGGCGCAGCTCGTCGTTCGCGGCTTCACCGATGCGGCTCAGGAGCGCGGTCGAGCCCACCAGATCGCAGAAGAGGATCGTGACCGTCGCTCGCCGCGCCATCGTGCTCCTGTCACGAAACCCATGTCGTGCGTGAAGGTTCGGCCGGTACCACTGTCGAGGTCAAACCAGGTGTCGACGTGACGTCGGTCATGGCGGGGGTCCTGGGTTGTGTCTCGGCTCGGCGTCGGCCGATACCCGTGAGATGACGAGTCGTGCGGCCACGGCCTCGTCTCGTGGCACGACGTTGGGTATCACCAACACCCGGCTCAACGCGGCGAGACGCGGCATCGCCGTCGAGCTCGCGACCCGGCTCGCGGCGACGACCGGCGCGCCGGTCTGTCTGGTCGGCGCCGATCCGGCCGATCACGACGTGCAGCGCCGCCTCCCGCAGCTCCTCGCCGGCGAGGCGGCGTCTCGCGGGTTCGAGCTCACCCGCGGGCCGCGCTCGCTCGCCGTCACGAATCTTGCGGCGCACCACCTGTGTGTCGTGTCTGCCACCGATCGGGTCGCGCTCGACGCCGCGCTCCCGGAGCTCCGTGAGATCTTCGGGACCGTCGTGATCGACGCGCCATCGGGTGTCGGCGGTGGGGTCGGCATCGCGCGCGACCTGCTCCGGTCGCTCGACATGCTGCCCGTCGCGTCAGGGCTCCGCGCCGACGAGCTCATCGAGACACGCCGCTACCTCGAACGGCTCGGCGAGGCACCCTCCATCGACGAGGTCGATGTCGGCGTGATCCTCTCGGGCGACGCGTCCGACAGCCAGCTCGCCCGCGATCAGCTGGCGCTGCGCATCGCGTCCCTCCCTGTCGTCGGCTGCGTACCGCGGCTCTGGGGCCGCGCCGCGCAGGCGCGCACCGAGGAATTGCTCGAGGAGCTGGACGGGGCGTTCGCGCCAGTGATCGAGTGGATCAGCAAGCGGTGCGCCAATCGGTGATGGCGCATCTTGCCAGAGCGGCGACTCGGGCAGCGCGGCCGGTCAGAGCAAGACGCGCGCGTACTCGTCGAGGCTGGTCAGCCCGCCCTCGACGCGCCGGTACGCCGCGTCGGCGAGCAGCTCGACACCGTCGGCCGACGCGGCCCGCGCGATCTCGCGAGCCGGCGCACCGCGCAGCACGAGACTGGCGATCGCGTCGGTCATCGGCATGATCTCATAGACGGCACTCCGGCCCCTGTATCCGGTTGACGCGCACCGCTGGCAGCCGGTCGCCCGCATCAGCTCGGTCGGGTCGCGATCACCGAGGCCCAGCGCGGCGAGCCGCTCTCCTGCCTGCTCGTCGAACGTCTTGCAGGCGTCGCACAGGCGGCGCATGAGGCGCTGTGACACCACACCCGAAAGCGCCGAGGCGACAAGGTAGGGGTCGACTCCCATGTCGATGAGGCGGATCGGTGTCGACGCGCCGCTCAGCGTGTGGACCGTGCTCAAGACGAGGTGACCGGTGAGCGCGGCCTCGGCTGCGGTGCGCGCCGTGTCGCGGTCGCGGATCTCCCCGACGAGGATCACGTCGGGATCGGCGCGCAGGATCGCTCGCAGCGCCGTCGCGAACGACACGCCCGCTCGGAGGTTCACCTGCACCTGCTTCACGCCGTCGAGCTGGTATTCGACGGGATCCTCGACGGTCACGAGGTGTCGATCCCGACGGTTCAAGACCGCGAGCGTTGCGTAGAGCGTCGAAGTCTTGCCGGATCCGGTCGGTCCTGCGACGAGCACAGCACCCTGCGAACGTAGGAAGATCTCCTCGTACCGCTGGAGCTCGTCGGGCAGGAACCCGAGCGCGTCGAGGGGCTGCACCCCGGCCTTCCGGTCGAGCAGGCGGAGCACCACCGCTTCGCCGTGGGTCGTGGGCAAGGTCGAGACACGAACGTCGATCATGCGCTCGCGCAGCGCAAGCGTGAACCTTCCGTCGTGAGGCACGCGCGCGTTCGCGATGTCGATGCCGGCCATCACCTTGACGCGGGAAACGAGCGCGCGGTGGATCTGGAGCGGCACGTCGCCGGTGTCGTGCAGCATGCCGTCGATCCGGGAACGCACGCGGAGCCGCGACGAGCCCGGCTCGACGTGGATGTCCGACGCCCGAGCCTCCGCCGCCTGGTCGAGCAGCGCGTTGACCAACCTGACGATCGGCGCATCCTCGGCTTCTGCGGCGAGCTGCGCGACCTCGCTGGGAGTCGCCTGCATTGCCTCGGTCGCGTCGCCGAGACTGCTCTGGATCTCGGCGTGGCTCCACGCGCGATCGATCCCGCGCCGGATCAGCACCGGATCCGCCATGACCGGCGAGATCCGGCCGCCCGTGAGCATGCGGAGGTCGTCGATCGCGAACACGTCGGACGGATCGTGCATCGCGACGACGAGATCGTCACCGAGCCGCTCCAATGGCAGCGCCTGATACCGGCGCGCCAACTCCTCTGGGATCACGTGGGCAGTGACGAGATCCAGATCGTGATCGCGGAGGTCGACGAACCCGTAGCCGAGACGCTCGGCCAGCCCCTCGGCCAGCTGCGCCGTGGAGATGACGCCTTGCTCGACGAGGATCTCCCCGAACCGTTGTCCGCTCGACCGCTGTTCGTCGAGCGCGCGGGCGAGCTGCGCCGGATCGACCCAGCCGCGCGCAAGGAGCACCTCACCGATCCGCGGAGCGCCCGGCGCGGCTGCGTCGCTTGCGTCGCGCTCGGCCGGCTCCGTCGTTGTCACGTCGCGGGTGTCGGACGTTCCGCAGCGCGCGTTGATGACCCAATTGTGTCATGTCGGCGGGTCGGACGGGCGCTATCAGGCGACGCCGGTCAGCTCCTGCAGCGTCGGGCCGATGCGGTCGGCGACGGGCTGCAGCGCTTCGACATCGAACCCGTAGATCTGCGCCGGCGTCTCGGTGAGGATCGCGCGCACCTCGTCGGCGGGGATGTGATGGAAGCAGCGCGCCAGCGACTTGCGCGTGCGCGGCCACGTGCCCTCAAGGTGCGGGTAGTCGGCACCCCACATCAACTTCTGCACGCCGATCTCGTGACGCAGCGCCGACTCGTCGGGGCCCATGAACGACGCGGCGACGTAGCACTGCCGCTCCCAGTACTCGCTCGGCTTCATCCTCACCGTGTCGTGGATGTGGCTGAAGAACCGCCGGGAGTAGATGGCGTCGAGGTAGGTGAGCGTGCTCGGGACCCAGTCGGCACGTGATTCGGTGAACACGAGCTTCATGCGCGGGAAGCGTTCGAGCACGCCGCCCCAGATCAAGAACCACAACGGACGGTGCGCGAAGTACACGGTCTCGGTCGCGTAGATGAGCATGCTGACGGCGCCGTAGTCGCCATAGTTGGGGGTGCCGCTCCCGCCATGGACGTGCACCGGCAGCTCGGTGTCTTGGCACGCCGCCCACATCGTGTCGTAACAGGTGTCGTAGTAGGGCGGTAGCCCGTCGCCGGGGACGGTGGGGATGATGACGCCCTTCATCCCGTGCTCGCGAGCCCAAACGATCTCGGCGACCGTCGCGTCGAGGTCGTGGACGGTGAGCATCGCGAGCGCAGCGCGCCGGCCGGGACTGTCGTTCGCGAAGTCGAGCAGCCAGCGGTCGTATGCGCGGTTGCCGGCGCCGCGCAGCTCGTGCTGCGCCGACTCGCCGAACGCGCCGAACGGCACACCCGCGTTCGGGAACAACACCTCGGCGACAACGCCTTCGCCCTCGAGCACCTCGGTGCGCAGCGCAGAGTTCCACTCGCCGTCGCGGGCGTTGCCGGTCTCGGCGCTGAACGCCTCGGCGCCCTCCTTGGAGAACAGGGAGCGGCCCTCCTCGGTCGCCTGCGCTCTGCTGGCGCGGGCTGCGAGGAGCGCGCGGACGAACTCGTCGTACTGCTCGCGGTAGGCCGGTTCGATGTAGGGCAGGTAATCCTCGGGACGGCCTGTGGCGTGCCCGTCGCACGAGATGATGACCGGTCGCTCGTCGGTCATGGCTTCCCCCCGAGTTGGTGTGGCCGCGCCAGCGTACGCCCGCGGGCCCCGAGCGATCACGAGCCCCCCATTTCGCGTTCTGACCGCGTGGGAAGCCCAATTCGGGCACTTTCGCGAGTAGAGAACGCGAAGTCTCGCGACAGTCACCGTCTGTCGGCGTCATCAGGGCACCTCGATGACGCACCGTGGGCCGGCAGCGTTCGCCAGGCGACCGTCGAGCGTGAGCAGGGTCGCGCCGAGCCCTTCGGCGAGCGCGACGTAGAGCGCGTCGTAGGCCCGCACGTTGTGTCGGAGTTCCCACGCGCGCGCGAGCAGCGGCCGGTGGGAGTAGCGATCTCCTGGCCACTCCCTGAGATCGTCGACCGCCTGCAAGGCGGCGGTTGCGTCGAGCGCGCCGAGCCGGTGCTGCGTCTGGATCACGGCCATGACCTCGGCGTCGACGAGGTGCGGCGCGGCTTGGTCGGGATCGGCGACGAGGCAAACCCGGATCGCTTCGGCGTCTCGCGTGTCCGCCACGACCTCGAACAGGCAACTGGCGTCAACGACGAGCATCGGGCCAATCGCCGCGAAGCTCGTCGAGCGCTTCGACGACCTCCGCTCGGCTCACCTCTGACGGACGCCGGCGGGTGCGCGCCAACCACTCCTGGACGGTCGGGCGCGCAGCAAGTCGCGTGACCTCCCGGCGCAGCAACTCCGGGACGCTGAGCCCGGCCTCCGCCGCGCGGCGAGCGAGCGATGCGTACACCTCGTCGTCGATGTCGCGAATCTGCACTGTCCTAGGCATGAACGCATCTTAACATGCGACATTGCATGTACGTGGCCCGGCGCGTTCCCGCATCGACAAGGATGAGTGGCCGTGACCGACGCCGCACCGCAGATCTGGACGGCGAGCGCCGGCATCCCTGGCTACACGGTCCGCGTCGCGCGGCGCGCCGAGGCCGAAGGGTTCGACGGGCTGGGCCTCGTCGACTCCCAGAACCTCGCCGGCGATCCCTACATCGAGCTGGCGCTCGCCGCGTCGGCGACGGAGCGGCTGTTGCTCGCGACCGCGGTGACGAACCCGTTCACGCGGCATCCGGCCGCGACAGCGACGGCAATCGCAACCGTGCACGCCGAGTCGGGTGGCCGCGCCGTGCTCGGCATCGGCCGGGGCGACTCGGCGCTCGCGCATCTCGGGCTCGCGCCCGCGCCCGTCGCCTACTTCGAGCGGTACCTCGCGCGTGTCCAGGGCTACCTCGCGGGCGACGATGTGCCGTTCGACCTTGCCGACGACGCGAGCGGCGGCGTCGGCTCCTCGGACGCGCTCGGCATGGCGGGCGGCCCGCGCGCGAGCCGGCTGCGCTGGCTCACGATGATGGGCGTCGGCAAGGTGCCTGTCGATGTCGCCGCGACCGGACCGAAGGTGATCGCGGCCGCCGCGCGCTTCGCCGAACGCGTCACGTTCGCGGTCGGCGCCGAACCCACGCGCGTGCAGTGGGCGATCGAGACCGCCCGAGCTGCACGGGCGGCTGCCAGCCTCGACACCACGAGCCTCGGCTTCGGTGCATACCTGCCGATCGTCGTGCATCCCGATCGGGCGACGGCGCGGTCGATGATCGCGGGCGGCGTCGCGTCCTACGCGCGTTTTTCGGTGATGCACGGCTCCGTCACCGGCCCCGCCGAAGCGTCAACGCGCGACGTGCTCGCCGCCGTTCACGACGCGTACGACATGGACCACCACTTCATGCACAACTCGCCGCAGTCGACCGTGCTCACCGACGACGTCATCGACGCGTTCGGCATCGCCGGCCCGCCCGCCTACTGCGTCGAGCGGCTCTCGGCGCTCGTCGCGCTCGGACTCAACAAGCTGGTGGTGCTCGGTGGAGGCATCAACCTCGATCGCGACGCGGCGCGCTCGTCGCACACGCTCTTCGTCGAGCAGGTCATGCCCGCCCTGCGCTGATCCCGCCGCGGCGCCGTAGGATCACGCCAGACCAGCGTCGTGCCCTGAGAAGGGGGAGTCGGGTGGCCGAGTTCGATCTCCTGATCCGCGGCGGCACGGTCGTCGACGGCACCGGCGTTCCCGGCCGCATCGCCGATGTCGCGGTGCGCGGCGGCACGATCGCCGCGGTCGGTCACGCCGGCGCCGGTACCGATGCCAACCGCACCGTCGACGCCGACGGCCTGCTCGTCACCCCCGGCTGGGTCGACATCCACACGCACTACGACGGCCAAGCGACATGGGACGACTGTCTCGCGCCATCGTCGTGGCACGGCGTGACCACGGTGGTGATGGGCAACTGCGGCGTCGGCTTCGCGCCGGTGCACGAACGCGACCACCAGGCGCTCGTCGAGCTGATGGAGGGCGTCGAGGACATTCCCGGCACCGCGCTGCACGAAGGATTGTCGTGGGAGTGGTCGTCCTTCGCCGAGTACCTCGACGCGGTCGACGCCCGCCCACACGACGTCGACGTCGCCGCGCAGGTGCCGCACGGCGCGCTGCGACTCTTCGTGATGGGGGAGCGTGGTGCGCGCGGCGAGCCCGCGACGGTCGAGGACATCGCCGAGATGGGCAACATCGCGCGCGAGGCGATTGCCGCCGGCGCGCTCGGGTTCACGACGTCGCGGACGAAGAACCACCGCACATCGACCGGCGCGTACACGCCGACCTTGCGCGCCGAGGCCGGCGAGCTCGTCGGCATCGCGGCCGAGATCGGCCGGGGTGGCGCAGGCGTGCTGCAGATGGTGTCCGACTTCGAGTCGCCAGCCGACGAGGTCGCGATGATCCGCGACATGATGGCCGAATCGGGGCGGCCGCTGTCGATGTCGCTCGCCCAGTTCCATCGCGGCGCCGACGGGTGGCGCGCGATGTTGGCGATGATCGACCAGATGCACGACGACGGCCTGGAGATGCGGGCACAGGTCGCGGTGCGACCGATCGGAGTACTGCTCGGGTTACAGGCGACGATCAACCCACTCATGTCGAGCGCGACCTACCGCGCTGTCGCGGCGGAGCTCGACGACCTCGCGGCGCGCGCGAATCGCCTCGCCGAGCCCGAGGTGCGAGCCCTTGTGCTCTCCGAGCTCGCAGAGCAGCGTGCGAACCCGCTGCTCGCGTTCGAGCAGATGTACCCGATGGCGCAGCGGCCCGACTACGAGCCGAGCCCCGCCGGATCGATCGCGGCCCTCGCGGCGCGATGTGGCGGCGAGCCGGCCGCGCTGCTCTACGACGAGCTGCTGCGCGACGGCGGCCGCGCGCTCGTGTACACGCCGATCCTCAACTACGCGAACGGCGACCTCGATCATGTCGGTGAGATGTTGCAGCACCCGTGGTGCGTGCCCGGCCTCTCCGACGGCGGCGCGCACGTCGGGACGATCTGCGACGCGAGCTTCCCGACGACGCTGCTCCAGCACTGGGGCCGCGACCGTGCGCGCGGCACGCTGCCGGTCGAGTTGCTCGTCGCCCGCCAGTGCCGCGCGACCGCCGACGCGGTCGGGCTCGGCGACCGTGGCCTCCTCGCGCCCGGCCTGCGCGCCGACATCAACGTCATCGACCTCGACGCGCTCGCGGTCGAGGCGCCGACGATGGCGTTCGACCTGCCTGCGGGCGGGAAGCGACTGCTCCAACGCGCCCACGGCTACCGGCACACGTTCGTGCGCGGGATCGAGACCTATCACGACGGCGAGGCCACCGGCGCGCTGCCGGGCAGGCTCGTGCGAGGAGCGAGGGCCCAGTCGTGAGGATGATGCCGTGAGGATGTTGTCGTGAAGACCGACTATCCGATCATCTCGGCCGACTCGCACATCACCGAGGCACCGGGCACCTACGTCGATCACATCGATCCCGCGTTCCGCGACCGGGCGCCACGCATGGAGGATGGCGGCGACGATGTCGGCGACGTGTTCGTGGTCGACGGGATGCGGCCGATCAACCTCGGGCTCGTCGCGGCCGCCGGCAAGCCCGCGTCGGAGATCCGCGTGATGGGCGCGCGCTTCGAGGACCTGCATCGATCCGGATGGGATCCCACGCACCGCATCGCCGACCAACAGCGCGACGGCGTGGCCGCCGAGGTGATCTACCCGACGGTCGGCATGGTGCTGTGCAACCACCGCGACGGCGAGTACAAGCGGGCGTGTTTCGAGGCGTACAACCGTTGGATCGCTGAGTACTGCGCGACGAATCCCGATCGCCTCATCGGGTGCGGGCAGAGCGCGATGCGTTCACCCGAGGAGGGCATTGCCGACATCGAGGCGATCAGCGCGCTCGGTCTGCGCGGGGTGATGATGCCCGGCCAGCCGGTGTACGAGCACGACTACGACCATCCCGATTGGGACCCGTTCTACGAAGCCGCCGCCGACCGCGGCCTGCCGCTCAGCTTCCACATCCTCACCTACCGCTCCGAGCGCACACGCGGGCCGGCGATGTCGCAGTTCCTCTCGACGGTGCGCGGCTGCCAGGACATCATGGCGATGTTCGTGCTCGGCGGCGTGTTCGAGCGCAACCCGCGGCTACGCATCGTGTGTGTCGAGGCGGACGCGGGCTGGGTGCCGCACTTCATGTACCGCATGGACCACGCCTACCACCGTCACCGCTACTGGTTGCCGCCGGGCCAAGAACTCCACCGGCTGCCGAGCGAGATCTTCGCCGAGCACATCTACACGACGTTCCAGGACGACTGGACCGCGTTCGCGCACGCCGGGTCGATGAACTGGCGGCGACTCATGTGGGCGAACGACTTCCCGCATTCCGACTCGACCTGGCCCTGGAGCCAAGACCTGCTCGACGAGCACACCAAGTCGCTCACCGACGAGCAGTGCAGAGCGATCCTCTGCGACAACGTCGCCGACCTCTACGGAATCGACCTTGCCGCCCTCGCCTGACGCTCGTCGTTCCTGCGTGAAGTTCGGCACTCGGGCGGCGCGCTCTTCACGCAGGAATGGGCCAGGATCGGCCAGTAGTGGGATGGGGGTCAGAGCGAGAGGGGGGCGATGGTGGCGACGGTCTGGGGGTCGGTGCGCCAGATGTCGGAGGTGTCGACGTACACCTCGATCGTGTTGCCATCGGGGTCCGCGAAGTAGATGCTCTGCGACACCGTGTGGTCCGCGATCATGCCGATCACGACGCCGTGCGCGTCAAGATGCTCCTTGGCGCGGCGCAGGTCGTCGGTGGAGTCGCCGACCTTGAACGCGACGTGCGCGAGGCCCGGGCTGTCGGGCGCGGCGTCCGGTCCGTCGGGACCGACCGAGGCGATCGCGAAGTCGTGGTGGTCGCCGAGGCTGAAGAACGTCACCGGCGGCATGTCCATCCGAGCAGCGACCGGGAGGCCGAGGACCCGCGTGTAGAACTGCTCCGACCGTTCCAGATCCCGAACCTTCAGCACGACGTGACCGAGCTGTTCCACTCGCATCTGCCTATCTTGCCTCATCGCACGTCGTCGCGCCCGTTGGGCAGCAGATCGAGGATGAGCCGCTCGAGGAGCTCGGCGAACTCTGCGGTGAACCCCGCTTCGCCGTGCCCGAACCGCGGCAATACGACGAGCCGCCGTGGCTCGCCGAGCCGCGCGTAGATCGCGTGGGCATCGCTGATCGGTACGTAACGATCGCGCGTGCCGTGGATGATCGCGACCGGGATCGGCGCGATGTCGGCGGCAAGGTCGAGCGGCGCGCTCGCGACCGGGGTGAACTGCGCCACGCGGGTGCCGTAGCGCTCGAGCAGGCGCCGGCCACGCGTCGTGCGCACTGCGGTGCGGAGGAGCCGGGCGCGCGGCAGCGCAGGATCATTGCCGACCGCGGGGCTGCTGATCGCGACCACGGCGTCGACGTTGCCGCCGAGGCCAGCGTGGCGCAGTGCGACGAAGCCACCCATCGACGCGCCGACGCTCACGACCTTGCGATGACGACGCCGCGCGACGTCGAGGACGGCCTCGAGGTCGTGCACCTCGCGATCACCGAGGGTCGACAGGCCGCCGCTCGCACCGTGTCCGCGGAAGTCGGCCGTGTAGACCGCGTGCCCGGCGCCCGCCAGGCGGCGCGCGAGGTCGACCACCCTGCGATTGCGTTGCGAGCCGGTGAACCCGTGGCCGAACACAATGGCCACGTCGGCGTCGGCGGTTCCGTAGACGAGCGCGCTGAGCGGCACACCGTCGGTGGTGGTCACACTCAACGATTCGGGGTCGCCGGGCAGGTCGGCCCGATCATTGGGCATGACGCGCCTCCATTTTCTCAGGAGAGGCGTCGGGCCTGCCGTAGCAAGGCGTCCCTACCGAGGGTCCGAGATGCGCGTGACGGTACACCGCGCGCCGGCAAGGCAGGCGCACAGCTACACTCGCCGGCATCAGCGACGCGCCGTTGCGGCCTCTACGGCACCGGCTCGTCGCACGCGTTGCTCAAGACCCCGGTAGCGCAGAGCAGCTACGTCAAGGAGGTCGGAGTGACCATCGAGAACGCTCCGCGCGACAGCGGCGCGCGCGAAGCGCCCCATCGGGGCAGCGAGCTGGCCGGGCGCGCGATCACGCTCCTCATCGTGGTCGGGCCGGCGGTCGCGCTCGCGTTGGCGCTGCCGCTGCTGTGGGGACGTGCAATCCACCTGCGCGACGTGATCATGGCCGGGGCCTTGTATCTGATCACCGGCTTCGGTGTCACCGTCGGGTACCACCGCATGTTCTGCCATCGCAGCTTCACCCCGAACCGTGCGCTGAAGATCGTGCTCGCGGCGGCGGGCTCGATGGCTGTGCAGGGCTCCTTGATCGGCTGGGTCGCCAACCATCGTCGCCACCATGTGTTCAGCGACACTGTCGGCGATCCCCACTCACCTCACCGGTACGGGTCCGGACCGGCGGCGCAGCTTCGCGGTCTGTTCCATGCACATGTCGGCTGGCTGTTCTCGAGCGATCCCACCTCGGCAGAGCGCTACGCGCCGGAATTACTCAACGACCGCGATGTGGTGTTGATCAATCGGCTGTTTCCGTTGTTCGCCCTCGGCTCGCTCGGCGCGACGTTCGCGCTCGGGTGGGGCCTGTCCGGGACGATCAGCGGCGCGATCACCGCGCTGTTGTGGGCTGGTCTGGTCCGCATGGCGCTCCTGCACCACGTCACGTGGAGTGTCAACTCTCTGTGTCACATGTTCGGCTCGCGCCCGTTCTCGACGAAGGACGGCAGTACCAACTTCGGCGCGCTCGCGCTGCTGTCCTTCGGCGAGTGCTGGCACAACTTCCATCATGCCTGCCCGAGCTCGGCTCGCCACGGCGTGCTGCGGTATCAGCTCGACCCGTCGGCTGCATTGATCCGCCTCTTCGAACGCCTCGGGTGGGCGACGAAGGTTCGGTGGCCAAGCGACGTTCGCATCCGCGCGTGCGCGACGCCCTGACTGGCTGCCCTGACTAGTGCTGGTCGCGCGCTCGGATCTCGGTGCGGAGCTCACGCAGGGCCGCGCGGGCCCGGCCGAGATCTACGCCCAGCCAGATACAGGCCGTGTCGAGCGAGTTGAACGCGACCATGCTCTGCACAATGCCGTCGACCACCCGAGCGAACTTGCGCGCCATCCAGAACGCGTCGCCAGCCACCAGCGCCCAGCGCGCGTCCGCGACCCGCTCGGAGACCTCGTCGCGCATGCGCTTGGCCATCTCTGCGATCAGCTCGTCCGTGATGTGCGAGACATCCGAGACGGTGGTCACATCGGTGAGGAACAAGCGTCCAGCCGGCCATGCAGGATCCGCGTGGGCGCGGTCCGACTGCGCGTGCCACTCCTGCGCGGTGACCGTGCCGTCCCACACCGCGATCGTGAGGCCGATGTCAGCGTCGCAACGGTACGCGATCCCCATCATCGCCACATCTTGCAGCCGTCCGCATCGTCGACCCCTGAATCGCCCACGTGTATGGAAGAGCCGCGAGCAATCGGTTCTCTTGACACCGATCGCGAAAGCTCGTCGTCGCCCCGGCGTCGCCGGACCAAGTGCCGGTGACACGCGGCGTCAGCAACCGAGCGACGGCGTCGGGTGGCCCGTCGAGCGGTACGCGCCGTTCCAGCTCCACGTATAGATGCCGCTGCCGTTGCGAGAGAACGCGACGGCATCTTGGGCGCCCTCGTAGACGAGCACGCCGTAGATCGTGAAGAGCAGGTAGTTGTCCGCGCGTCCCCAGGTGGTCGGCCCGACGATGCCGTCCCACTCGCTGGGGTCGGACGGGAACTGGCCGGCCTGCCAGAAGATGGTGGCGTTCTTCGTGTTGGTGCCGAAGGCGCCGTCGACATAGGAACAGCCCGATCCGGCGAGCGCGCCGTCGGCCCACAGCACGGATTGCCAAACACCGACGATGTTGCCGCTGTTGACGCTCCCGCCTTGCTTGATCGTGTGGTTGTTTCCCCAATCGTCGGTGTAGACGCCGAACCCGTCGATCGAGTCGGCGGACGCGCTCGCCGCGGTGAAGGCGAGCGCGAGGACGGCGACGGTCAGGCTGCGTCGGATCATGTTCATGCGGATACCTCGATCGAATCGGCAACGTCGAGCAGGTCGGTGAGTGGCAGCGTCGAGGGGCCGATGAGCTGCACTCCGGTGTCAGCCGACGGTGCCCACGTGATGATCCAGAGCCCTGGTCCACGTTCGTCGGCGGTGTTCTGCACGAGTGCGGCTGCTCCCCGCACGAGCGCCGGCTCGAACGATTCGGACGGCCCGGCCCTCCGGAGCTCGCCGGCGATCTGCGACGCGATCCTCCGGCGACCGCCTTCGGCTCCGGTGACCTCGATGGTGAGCCGGCGGCCTCCCTCGAGCTGCCAGTCGCGACGGCTGACGCTGATCGCGCCGAGCTCGGGATGCTCGAACCCGTCGGTGGCCGCGCCGTTCGCACGGGCGCCGCTCGGGAGGATCCCGACGGACCATTCGGGTGCGTCGACTTCCGGCGTGTTGGGCAAGATCGCGAGCACGCCGGAGGTGCTCGCGGACGATCCCGACGCGCCGGTGCCGGCTCGCAACGCGAGCGAAGCGACCCCGGCGGCTGCGAGCAGGCTCAGCAGCGCCCAGAGGTGGGGCAGTCGCATCGATCTCGCTCCTCTCACTACCGTCACGTTCGAGTTGTGCGGGATGCGGACCGTTGGGGTCAAAGCGAATAACGAGAAATAACGGGGCGCGATGGCCTGTCAAGGAAACGGGCTGCTGGTGGCTCTTACTTCTGGGGGTCTGTGAGCCGCCGCACAGTTGGGTTCGGTCGATCTGGGTCAGGTAACGACACGTCGGAAGATGCCAAACGAGCTGCGCGTCGACGTCGGCGCACCGGAGGACTTCGACCGCTGGTATCGCAGCCAGTACTCGCACGTGCTGTCTGTGCTGGCCCTGGCCGTCGGAAACCGGGATGTCGCGCGTGACGCCACCGACGAGGCCTTCACGCGCGCGCTGGAGCGTTGGGAGCGCGTCGCACGCCTCGATGCGCCGACGGCGTGGACGATCCGGGTCGCGCTCAACGTCGCGCGGCGCACGTTCTCGCGCCGCAACAAGGAGCTCGAACTGTTCGAACGGATCGCGCCCCGCGAGGCCGCGCACGCCGATATCTACCTCGCCGAGCTCGTCGACCTGATGAACCAGCTCACGGTCCGCGCCCGCACTGCAATCGCGCTGCGCTACGTCATGATGATGCACGAGGACGAGATTGCCGACGTCATGGGTGTCAGCCCCGGCACCGTCGCCACCACGTTGCATCGCGCCCGGAAGCGCCTCGCCGCTGCGCTCGAACGGGATCATCGCCACGCTCTGCGGCGGATCTCATGACCAACTACGACGACTCACTCGATCTCGAACGCCTCGCCGACCTGCCCACCCTCGTCGGACCCGCACCCGAGCTCGGCGAGCTCTTGGCGCGGGTCGACGGCCACCGGCGCCGCCGCCGGCGCAACCGGCAGCTGTCGGGCGCGGCGCTCGGTGCGGTGTTCGTGGCCGGAGGGCTCACGATCGCGATCGCCGTGCGAGAACCGAGCGATGACATTCCGATCGGTCCTGCCGGCTCGAGCGCGTCGTCGGCGCCGGCCCCCGACGCGACCGGCGACGTCGTGTCGCTCGTCCCGACCGTCGTCCCCAGCGGGTTCGTGCGCAAGCCCGATCGGATCATGCCCGCACCGACCGGCGCGACGACGCCCGCCGGCGAACCCGCTCCTGACGCGCTGCGGATCGAGTACGACGGCGACGGCATCCGCGGCATCTCGATCCTGCTCGTGCGCGGGTTGCCCGCCGACCTCGACCTGCTGCAAGAACGCAACGGAGGCGAGCGCGTCACGGTCCGGGGTGCCGAGGCGCTCTCGACCGTCAACGAGAGCGTGATCAAGGTCGTCTGGAACGATCCGACCGGTCTCACAATCGACTTCACCGCCCGAGGCATCACGCCCGACGAAGCGCTGCAGGTCGCGCGCAGCATGCAGCCCGTGCCATGAACGGGTCCGAACGCATCGAACAGACCCAACGGACCGAATCCTTCGACCGCGAGGCTTTCGCGGCCGCGATGCCGTTGGACGGTGCGCTTCGCAATCACGCGCCCGGACGATCCGGGCGGCCGCCCGGCCAGTTCGGCGGGCGGGGCAGACACACGGTGCCGCGCACGGTCTCGATGACGCGCGAGGAGACCAACCTGTACGACCGGTTCACCGAGCTCACCGGGCTCGGCATCACCGAGCTCGTCCGGACGTTCATGACACCGCGAGTTCGGGCCGCCGTCTGGCTCGCCGAGCAGGCCGACCTGGGGCGGCAACCGACCGACACCGAACCCGAGATCGACCTCCGAGAAGAGCGGTGAACCTCGATCCCCGCCACTACTGGATCACCGAACCGCCACCCGACCGCCCGCTGTTCGTCGGGGACTTGATCGCGGTCGGCGACCTCGAACTCTCCGCCGACTATGCCATCGTGATCGCCCTTGCCGATCCGACGACATGCGACGCGACCCAGGCCGTCCTGACGCCGGTGCACCGGCTCTCGAGCCGGCCGGCACTCTCGGTCGATCTGTGCACGCGGGGCAACCCGAGTTGGGCGACCCCGCTCCCGGACTGGATCACCCCCTCGGTCATCGGCACTGAATGGTTCGCCGATCTGCGCAACGTCACCGGCGGGCACGGCGCCACGCAGCTCAATCGCCGTCGTCTCGCCGCTCATGCCGCCCCCGCCTGGCTCAACCTCGTCGATCGCCTCTCCCGGTTCTTCACTGGGCTCTCGATCGACGGCCCACGCTTCGCGCTCGAACACGCGATCCGCCATCCTGACGCGCCGCGCGCCAATCGAACCGCGAGCTGAGGCCGCTCCCGGCCTCGGCGCGGTCAGCGGCGGGACGAACGCTCGTCGAAGAGGCGCATCGTCGCGTCGGACGGTCGCGCGGCGAGCAACGCAGCAACGAGATCCGTCAGGTGGTTCGCGAACAGACGATCGTCGCGGCGGCGCGGCGCGGCCGCGCGACGTGCAAGCTCGACGAACGCGAACCGCAGCGCAGGAAAGCGCGAATGCAGAACACTCTCTTCTTCGGGCAGTGCGTGGTTGGCGAGCTGGTGCCAGCGCCTGATGCTGCTGTTGCGTTCCTTCTTCGGGATCAGCTCGACGACGGGCGCCGTCCGCGTGAACACCTCGCAGTTGATCTGCAGGTATTCGCGGCCGCCGTCGGCGTCGGAGAGCTTCGCCGCCAGCGGCAAGACCAGCGCGGCCGCGAGCGAGTGGAGGTCGTGCCGGCCCTCCGCCTCGTAACGGTCGAGGAGCGCGTGACGGCGCGGCTCGGTATCGGCGCGGTGCTTCTCGATCACCGCCCGGACAAGGCCGTCGCGGCCGTCGAAGTGATACTGCAATGCGCTCGCGTTGCGCTGCCCCGCGGCGCGGTTGATCTCTCGTAACGAGACGCCGTCGATCCCACGTTCCGCGAAGAGGCGCTCGGCGGCCCGAATGATCAGCTCGCGATTATCCGACCGGGGAGAGCTCGTGACCACCTCGGGCCCCTGGATCGATGGGGGTTGCTTGCTCCAAGTTAACCGTGCTAAGAGATAATGCGATCGCATTAGTCGACGGGACGACCGTCGCGAGCAGGGGAGACCAGCGTGTTCGGCAGGTTGCGCGTCATCGTCATGTCGGTGCTCCTCGTCGCGGGCGCAGCAGTGGCCGCGCCCGCGGTCACCACCGAGCCGGCCGGCGCCGGTGAGCTGCCGGTGCCGATCGTGTTCGTCCACGGGTTCTCGGGCTCGGGAGGGCAGTACGAGACCGCGGCCAAGCGCTTCGCGAGCAACGGGTTCCCGGCCGATCGCATCCGCGCCTTCGAGTACGGCGCGACGCCGTCGAGCGCACTCGACGCATTCATCGACGGTGTCCGCGCGGAGTTCGGCGTCGACAAGGTGAACGTCGCGGCGCACTCGCTCGGCACCTCGGTCATGGCCAGCTATCTGAACAACGCGACGCGCGCCGCGAAGGTCGCGAAGTACGTCGCGCTCGACGGTTTCCCAGGCTGCGGAACGGGTGTCGATTGCATCTCCATCGCAGCGGCACCCCTCACGCAAAGTCACGTCGAGGTGGTGTCGTCGCCAGAATCGTTCGCCCGCCAGTACGAGCACTTCCTCGGCGTCCCGCCGGCGACGACCGACATCGTGCCCGAGGCCGACCCGCAGGTCGCGGGGCGTGCCGTCAACTTCCCGGCCAACAGCGGTACGGACGGCGCGACGCTCGAGGTGTGGGAGGTCGACGCCGCGACCGGCGCGCGCACGACGGCGGAACCCGCCGCGGAGTTCGACATCGGCGCCGACGGCAACTGGGGCCCGGTCGGCGTCGACGGCGACGCGTACTACGAGTTCAAGCTCGAGCGCCCCGGCATCAACGACCTTCACTACTACTTCCAACCGTTCCTCCGCAGCGACTTCCTCGTTCGCCTGAACGCGGCGCCTCCCGGGTCGGGGAGCGTTCTCAACACGAACCGCAGCGACCAGCACACCGCCGCAGTGGTCATCCGTTACCGGGAGTGGTGGTCGACGCATTCGAGCGGCCGGAACGACATCCTGCAGATCAGCACGACGAGCGCGAGCCAGGGCGACGAGCCTCCGAAGCACATCCTCGCGAACGTCACGACCAACAGCGTCATCGGCATCCACGTGCACGACGACGCGGCGACGCCCGGCCAGACGACGCTCAACCTGTTGCCGTACTTCCCGACGCAACCGTTCCAGACGGGCGTCGACGTGTTCATGCCCGCCGCCGGCCCGCCCGACGGCGTCGTCTCGTTCGTGAACGCGCCGAGAGGCGACACGAGCCGCTTGCAGGTGATCAACGTCCCCAACTGGCAATCGTCCACCGAGGGCGCGGTCATCGTCCAGTTCAACGACTACGTGCAGTCGGCGGATGCCGCCGGCTACATCGCACGCTTCACCGCGCGGACCTGCGCGACGCTCGCCAACATCGCGGCGGCCGGTGGACATGGCTCGACCGAGGCGCTGCTCCAGGTCGCCGTGGACGCGCTCCGCCAGGTCGCCGAGGCAGGCGGCGCGGTCCCCGTGGCGATCCCACCGGCGAACGACGGACCGTGCCGCATCCTGATCGTGTGGCCGCTCGAAGAGGCCGAGTCGATTCAGGATGCCGCAAGCGCGTGGGGGATCACCCCGGACCAACTGCACCATGTGGCTGGGAGGCTGATCCTGTTGCTCGTCTACCTGCAGGCGCACGCGCCGTAGTGAGGATCAGCGGGACCCCTGATCCGATCTTCAGCGCCGACCCGCCGTGGCCGATAGTTCGGCGGTGGACCGGGCGCGGGATCGAATGGGCGGCGGCCGTGGCGCGACGCTCGTCGTCTACGCCTCGGTGCCGCTCGCGGTCGTTGCGTTCTGGTGGCTGCAACGCATCGGGCTTCTTGCCTCGACGCCCTATGCGGTCGTGTTCGGTCTGCTGCTGCTCACTACCGCGTCGAACCTGATCTCGAACAGCTGGCTGGCACGCGATCCGTCGTCGCTCCTGCGGCTGCATGTTCGCGTCGCGGTCTCGGCGCTCTCCACGGCGGCGGTGCTCTACAGCACGGGGTGGGGATCGATCCTGGCGATCGGCTACGCGCTCGGGGCCGCCGAGATGTTGGGAGTTGCGGGGGCGCGCAGCTGGCGGCCGGGACTCGCATGGAATCTGTTCGCCATCGCGATCGGCGAGTTGGCCGTCTCGCTCGGGATCGCACCCACGATGCTCGAAGCCAGGCTCGCGCACTTCGTGGCTGCTGCGGGCGCGACCTGTCTCGTGCTCGTCGGACGGATCCTGGGCACCACGGCCGAAACCGCCGAACGCGCCGAAGACGAGCTGCGCGACAGCGAGGAGCACTTCCGCTCGCTCGTGCAGCACGCGACCGACGTGATCGCCGTTATCGACGCCGACGGGACCGTGCGCTATGTGAGCCCAGCGATCCGGCGGTTACTCGGCTACGAACCCGACGACTGCATCGACCGCAACGTCAGGATGCTGCTCGCCGTCGACGCCGCGCCGCGCGCGCTCGAGGTGTTCGCCTCGGCTGCGACCACACCCGGCCGTCCCGTGATGTTCGACACGAGCCTCGTGCATCGCGGTGGCGAGGAGCGCCTGGTCGAGGTGACCGTGACCGGCAAGCACAACGCGACCGGCCCGGGAATCGTCGCGAACCTGCATGACATGACCGAGCAACGACTCCTGGAAGAACAGCTGATCTGGGATGCCGGACACGATGCCCTCACCGGCTTGTGGAACCGCGCGGCGCTGTCCGCGCACATGACCCAGGCGTGTGAACGTGCCGCGCGCGAGGGTTCTCGCATCGCGCTGCTGTTCGTCGACCTCGACGGCTTCAAGACGATCAACGACACGCTCGGCCACGACATCGGCGACAGCGCGCTGGTCGAGACGGCGCACCGCCTCCTCGGCGCGGTGCGCAGCTGCGACACGGTCGGGCGGCTCGGCGGTGACGAGTTCACGATCCTGCTCGATCAGATCGACGACGAGTCCGAGGTCCTCGCGATCGCCGACCGGATCGTCGCCGCGTTCGAGGCTCCCTGGGCCCAGCTCGCAGCGACGTGCAGGCTCACGGCCAGCATCGGCGTGGCGATCAGCGATCGCACCCGCGCCTCGGCGCCAGACCTGCTACGCCTCGCCGACACCGCGATGTACCAGGCGAAGGGACTCGGACGATCCTGCTGGGTACGTCACGCGAGCGTCACGACGCAGCGCTGAGCCGCTTCAGGAACGCCGCCATCAGCGCGTCGAGCTCCAACGAGTTGCGGTTGAGGTAGACGAGCAGGGTGACGTCGGTAGCGGGGTCGTACCAGACCCTCGTCGACGCTCCTGGGATGTCGCCAGCGAGGTTGAGACGCTCGAACGACGCGTTTGCAGGACAGCCGTCGAACACGCAGGTCCCCTCGCGGGCAGTGACACCCGCGACGCCCAAGCCGTAGCCACCGGGCTGGATCACGCTCATGGCGGAGAGGTCGATGTCGCCGAGCTGCCGGGTCCGCAGGACAATGTCGGCCCAGCGGAACAGGTCGGTGACGTCGGAGACGGCGGCCGTTGACGGCCCGAGCAACGTGAGCAACGAGGTCAGGGGAAGCGCGTCGCTCGCCAGCACAGCCCCGTCGCCGAGATCGTCGAGCCCGACCGCCGCGGGCGGTCCCGCGGGACCGCTCGTTGGGTACCACGTGCGGCGGAGCCCCGCGGGTGAGAACAGGTGCTCGGCGAACAGATCTCCGAGCGGAGCCCCGCCGACCCGCTCGAGGATCGCGCCGGCCAGCATGTAGTTCGCGTTCGAATAGTGAGTCGACGTTCCCGCCGTCGCGAGCGGCGGCAGCTCGGCGATGGCCGCGATCGCCTCCTCTGTCGTGTACGCGCGCTCGAAGTCGAGGATGTAGGGCATGGCCGCCGAGGAGGTGTCGCTGACGTCGCCGAACCCTGCGATCCCGCTCGTGTGAGTGAGGATCTGGCGGAGCGTGAGCGTCTCGCCGCGCGGGAAGGCGATGTAGCGCTCGATGGGCACATCGAGGTCGAGGAGGCCCTGCGACGCGAAGCTGACGGCGAGCGCTGCCGTGTACGACTTCGTCACGCTCGCGACATGCCACGCCGCGGTCTCGCTCAACTCCGTCGGTGGCTCGCCACCCGTTGCGCCGCTCACGACGACCGTCGGATCACCGGATCCGTGCCGCAGGGCGACGATCCCTCCCGCGCTCTGCGTCTCGGCGACGAGCTCCCGCGCGAACTCGTCGAGCAGTTCGCGTTCTGCGTCGAGATCGAGGGGCGCCATGGCGGTCGTTGCGATTGGGTCGACGCGCGGTGGCGCGGTGTCGTTCGCGCACCCTGCGATGAGAACGCAGACGGCGACGCGGGCGACGACCTGGAGTCGAATGTGAGGCAGGGCCCAAGGCACGACAACCTGTTCGCTGTCCGAACGATCGTGGATGACCGCGTTTTGGTGCGCAGAGATGCCCGTTTCGGCCACCTGAGACCGTCAGAACGCGAGACCGGTGCGTGCCCGCCTACTGCGGGGCTGTGCGCGGCGGCTGGCGGGAGCCGTAGTCACCGAAGGCGTCGTCGCGCTCTCGTACGGCGGTGCGGAAGCCGACCTCCTGGGATCTCGCGACGAAATTTGCACCTTCCTGCGTGTGGCGAGCGACGCCGTCGAACAGGCAGCCGAGCAGCCGTGACGTGTCGGGCGCGTACATCTGACGCGCCGTGTCGTTGAGCGCCCACTTGATCATTTGCAGCTGGTTCAACGGGAGCTGGGCGATGCGGCGCGCGAGCGCGCGGGCGTTTTCGTCGAGCGCGTCGTCGGCGACGCACTCCAGCACGAGCCCGTACGTCGCAGCGTCCGCGCCGGTGAGCTCGTCGCCAGTGAACAGGTACCGCTTCGCGCGTTCCAGGCCGAGCCGGGCGATCCAGACCCAGGGCGCTTCGGGAATGCCCCAGACCCGCATCGGTGGGTAGCCGAAGCGTGCCGATTCGGAGCACACGATGAGGTCGGCGTGCAGCACGAGGTTCGTTCCGCCCGCAAGGCACCAGCCGTGCACGGCTGCGACGGTCGGCTTCGACAGGTCGTGGAGCTTCGCCCACGTCGCGGCGTAGCGACCGATCATCGGCAGGTCGGCGGCGGAGTCCCAGCGGCGCTGCCCGCCGGACTCGGCGGCGGTCGCGGCGGTTGCCCAGTCGAGCCGGTAGCCGGCGCAGAACGCGGGGCCGTCGGCCCGCAACAACACGACACGCACCGCGCCGTCGTGTTCCGCGTCGTCGAGCGCGTCACCGAGCGCGTCGCGCAGCGCGGGGGTGATCGTGTTGTACTCGTCGGCGCGCGCCAACGTGAGTACACGCACGGCGCCGTCGTCGGAGATCTCGATCTCGCTCATGGCCGCAGTGTCGCACGCTGCCCGCGACCCCGCACCCGCGCGGGTTACGTGAGGGTGGCGTTGGCGACCGGTACCGCGAACGCCCGGCACCACACCAGGACGGTCCACCCTGGGCCCGTGTCGCGGGCGCTGGCAGGGAGTGCGAAATCAAGCAGATCACCCTGATTCCCCGGCAGTCCGCCGAGGTCGATGCCACCGGGATCCCGCACGTCCGGTCCGTCGACGAGGTACACGACCGGGTCGGGGACGCCCTCGATGTCGAAGTCCTCGAAGCGGACGACGACAGTTCCGTCGGGCGCGCGCACGAGCGACGCGACGCCGCTCGCGTCGTGGCCGATGCCGACGAGCTCCCCGCGCGCGACGCGCACGGGACCGGCGGCCGCCGTTGGGGCTGATGTCTCTTTGGGGGTGTCCGTGTTCTCGCCGGCCGTCGTCTCGGGTTCGTCCGGGAGGTCGACCACCGTTCCCGCGACGAGCTCACGGTTCGCCGTCTCGTCGACGTAGTACGGCCGGACGATCCACGCCGCCAGCGCGAGCACAACGACGGTGAGCACGATCGGCGGTGCCCACTCCCACCGCACGAGCCGGCGCAGCCCGAACGCAATCAGTACATAGCCGCCGACGATCACCGCGATCGTCAACAGCCCGCGGCCGCTGCCGAAGACCGTCTTGGCCGACCGGTACTTGTCGACGAAGAAGACCCCGAACGTCGCGAGGAACGCCAGCGCGGGCAGCAACCTGAGGACCACCCGCCACGCACCTGTGTTCCGCTCGTGCGCTTCGTGCGCTTCGTGTGCCATCTGGTCGACAGTCCCCGTCGACCCCGAACGCGTTACACCGTGCTGCCGAACGCGTTACACCGTGCCGCCCAACGCGTTGCCTGCCGCCGCGGCCTCGATCTGGCGCGTGTGCGCGGGCCACTCGTCCAAGAACGTGTCGCCGCCGATGATCTGCCACAAGGGGCGTTCGCCGGCCCACGGGATGGCGTCAACGGCGTTCATCTCGTCGTCGGTGCGTTGGCCGGCGAATCGGATCACGACGTCGGTGATCCGCTCGAACTCCGAGCGCACCTCGTCGACCGTGCAATCGTGCCGGAACGCGACGGCGCGCTCGTTCCACTCCTGGCCCGTGAGCCGCTCGGACACGCCGACGACGTATGCCGGCGGCCGTTCGGGCGCGCCGAGGCCGAACGCGATCTGACCGGCGTAGTGAACGAGGTGGGCGAGCACATCCTTTGCCGTCCAACCGCCTTCCTCGGTGACGGAGACGGTCGACGCCCCGTCGCCGAGTTCCGCAACGGCCTCCAGCAAACACGCCCGCTCGCGCACCAGCCGGTCCACGACCTCGTCGGTCCTCATCCGTGGCATCCGTCGCTGCTCACCGAAGCGAGGCTCCTTCGCCGGGCGTGAGTGCGTTGTCGAGTCCGGTAACAATATTCGGGGGCTGGACTCGAGTCCAATCCGGGATTAGACTCCAGTCCAATGGCACGGCGAGCGGCACGCCCCGACGCGAAGAACGCGAACGACACGAGGGCGCGCGCCCTGCGTGCCGCCGGCGCGTTGTTCTCGGAGCATGGGTTCGACGAGGTCACGATGGCCGAGATCGCCGAGCGCGCCGGCGTCGCCCGCGCCACCGTGTTCAACCAGTTCCAGTCGAAGCACGCGCTCGTCGAGGCGATCACGGAAGAAGTGCTGAGCGTGTACCGCGACATGCTCGACCAGGTGCTCGCGGATGAGGTCACACCGGCGCCGGACCTGTTGCGCTCGTTGTTCGAGGAGATGGGCCGCGGCATCGAGTTCGATCGGCGGTTCTTCCGCGGCGTGTTTCGCGAGATCGCGAAGCTGCAGCTCGGGCTCGACGAGGGCGGGCCTGGTCAACGCGCGAACGAAGCGAACCACGGACGCCTACTCCGCATCATCCGGCGAGGTCAGGAGCGCGGCGAGCTCAACCGCACTTTCGCACCCGAAGCCCTCGCGACGGCCTGCACGAGCCTCGTGAACGGGACGATCACACACTGGCTGTACGAGGACGCGAGCGATCCGCTCGCGCCACGGATGGCGGCCGCGGCCGAGGTGCTACTCGGCGCGGTCGAGCTCGCGACGCCCTCCCGCACGCGTGCTCCGCGGCCGCAGCTGTTGCGGTCGCAACCCGTCGCCGCTCTCGCCTTCCTCGCCGAGCAGGAGGAGCCTCATGCTGACCGTGGATGACTACCGGCCGCTCGATCCAGCGGTCGTCGCGAATCCCTACCCGTACTACGCCGCGTTGCGCCGAGACGCGCCGGTCCACCACCTCGCGGACCTCGACTTCTGGTTCGTCAGCCGCCACCGCGACGTCACGAACGTGCTTGCCGATGCGGGCACGTTCACGAGCGAGGCGATGGCGGCGCTCGTCGTACGCCCCGGAGGTTTCGGCGCGAGCGACGAACCGACGCCGGTGTCGATCGTCGGCACCGACGGTGAGTATCACTCTCGCCTGCGGCGGATCGTGAACCGCGGGTTCACACCGCGCCGCATCGCCGAGCTGGAATCGAACCTGCGTGACACTGCGCGGCAGCTCGTCGACGTGATCGTCGAGCGCGAGCAAACCGAGCTGCTCGCAGATCTCGCGGTGCCGCTCCCGGTGATCGCGATCGCCGAGTTGCTTGGTGTCGACCCCGGCGAGCGCGATGAGTTCCGCCGGTGGTCCAACGCGATGATCGTCGCGGTGTTCGAGCGACCCGACGCGCGCCAGTCAGAGGAGATCGCGGGGTGCCTCCTCGCGATGGAGGAGTGGGTCGATCGAGTCCTCGCGGGCAACGCGGGACCGAACGCCAAGGACCTCGTGTCGGTGCTCATGCGAGCGGAGAACGACGAGGCGCTCACGCGCCCGGAGCTGATCACGTTCCTGTTCACGCTGCTCGTCGCAGGGTCGGTCACGACCACACACTTGATCGCGAACGCGATGATCGCGCTGCACGCGAGCCCGGAGGCCCTCGAAACGCTCCAGCGCTGTCCCGAGCGCACCGCGGCCGCCGTGGAGGAAGCCTTGCGGTTCGATCCACCGTTTCAACTCGGGTTCCGAACGGCAGCGCACGATGTGGTCGTCGCGGGGACGACGATCCCCGGCGGCGCGACGGTCGTGCCTGCGATCGGCGCCGCGAACCGCGACGAGCGGGTCTATGCCGATCCCGATCGGTTCGACGTGCACCGCGCACCGCGCGACCATCTCGCGTTCGGGCACGGCCCGCACTTCTGTCTCGGGGCCGCGCTCGCTCGGCTGGAGGCTCGGGTCGCGTTGGAGGAGCTGCTCGCCAGGGTCAGCAGCGTCGAGATCACCTCGCCGGTCGAGTACCTCGATTCGCTCGTGTTCCGCGGGCCGAAGCGTCTCGACATGGCGTTGAGGGCGCAGAGGCGTCTCCTCGCGTTCTGACCGCGTGAGGTGCCCGGATCGGGCATTCTCGTGAGGAGAGAACGCGAACGCGACCAGGTTGCCGCCGACAGCGCGCGCCCGGAGCGACCCCGTTCGGGAATGTCCGCCACCGCGAGGTAGTTGAGGGTGCAACTATTTGCGCACCCCCGAAGGGCGCGCCGGGGAGACCGTAGCGAGATGTCCGAATTGCACCACACTCTTCCGCTCCTGCCCCTCACGACGGGTGTCGTGCTGCCCGGCATGGTCGTGACGATGGCGCTCGAGACCGCTGAGGCGAAGGCCGCAGCCGAAGCCGCGGGGAGCGCCGACGGCCAGGTCCTACTCGTCCCGCGGGTCGACGGCCGGTACGCGCGCGTCGGCACCGTGTCGGCGATCGAGGACGCCGGGAAGCTGCCGAGCGGTGTCGAGGCCCTCGTCGTGCGCGGCGTGCAGAGGGCACGAATCGGCGCCGGCGTGCCCGGTACCGGCAGCGCGCTCTGGGTGCAGATCGAAACCATCGAGGAGCCGGAGGCCGGCGAAACCGCTGTGGAGCTCGCCCGCGAGTACCGAGCTGTGATGGAGAACATCCTCGAGGCGCGCGGCGCGCGGCAAGTGATCGCGCTGCTGCGCGCGATCACAGAACCCAGCGCGCTCGCCGACTCGGCGGGCTACTCGCCGGACCTCGACTTCGCGCAGAAGGTCGACCTGCTCGAAACGGTCGCCGTCGAGGCTCGGCTCGAGCTCGTGTTGCGATGGGCTCGCGAGGTCCTCGGCGACCTCACGTTGCGAGAGCGCATCCGCACCGACGTCGAGCAGGGTATGGAGAAGAGCCAGCGCGAGTTTCTCCTGCGCCGCCAGATGGAATCGATCCGCAAGGAGCTCGGCGAGCTCGACGACAGCGGCTCCGGCAGCCCGGACGACTACCGCGCGCGGATCGCGGGACGCGAGCTGCCCGAAGGCGTCCGAACCGCGGTGGAACGCGAGATCGACCGGCTCGAGCGGACCGCACAGCAGAGCCCCGAGCACGGATGGATCCGCACGTGGATCGATACCGTGCTCGAGATCCCGTGGGGCGAGCGTTCCGACGATCACCTCGACGTCGCCTCCGCCGCACGCGTTCTCGACGCAGACCACGATGGGCTGACCGACGTGAAGGAGCGCATCCTCGAGCACCTCGCTGTGCGCAAGCTGCGCGCCGAGCGCGGGCTCGGGACCGTGCACGGGCGGGGCAGCGGCGCGATCCTCGCGCTCGTCGGTCCGCCCGGTGTCGGCAAGACGTCGCTCGGTGAGTCGGTCGCGCGCGCGATGGGACGGTCGTTCGTGCGGGTCGCGCTCGGCGGCGTGCGCGACGAGGCCGAGATCCGAGGCCACCGCCGTACCTACGTTGGTGCCCAGCCGGGCCGGCTCGTGCGGGCGCTGCGGGAGGCGGGGACGATGAACCCTGTCGTCGTGCTCGACGAGGTCGACAAGATCGGATCGGACTACCGCGGCGATCCCGCGTCGGCGCTGTTGGAGGTGCTCGACCCCGCGCAGAACCACACGTTCCGTGACCACTATCTCGAGGTCGAGCTCGACCTGTCGGAGGTGCTGTTCCTCGCGACCGCGAACGTCGTCGAGACGATCCCGAGCGCGCTGCTGGACCGCATGGAGGTTCTGCGGCTCGACGGCTACACCGAGGACGAGAAGGTCGCGATCGCCCGCCATCACCTGCTCCCGCGCCAAGTCGAACGCAGCGGATTGCGCGACGACGAGGTCGTCGTGACCGACAGCGCGATCCAGCGCATCGTTGCCGACTACACGCGGGAGGCCGGCGTGCGCTCACTGGAGCGCGAGCTCGGGCGGTTGCTCCGCAAGATCGCGACGAAGCTCGCGGCGGACGACACGGAGGCGCCGGTTTCGGTCGATGCCGACGACGTGCGCGGCTGGCTCGGGCGGACGAAGTTCTTCTTCGAGGCGGCCGACCGCACGAGCGCGCCGGGTGTCGCGACCGGGCTCGCCGTCACGGGCGGCGGTGGAGACGTGCTGTTCGTCGAGGCGACCGGGATGGCCGGTACCGAGGGACTCACGGTGACCGGCCAGCTCGGCGACGTCATGAAGGAGTCGGCGGAGATCGCCCTCTCGTATGTGCGATCGCACGCTGCGGAGCTCGGCATCGACTCGTCGGCCTTCTCCGGGAAGCGCTTCCACGTGCATGTCCCTGCGGGCGCGGTGCCGAAGGACGGTCCGTCGGCCGGCGTGACGATGACGACGGCGCTCGTGAGCCTGCTCACCGACCGGCCCGTGCGGCCCGTCGTCGGCATGACCGGCGAGGTCACGCTGCAGGGACGAGTGTTGCCGATCGGCGGCGTGAAGCAGAAGGTTCTCGCCGCGCACCGTGCTGGTCTCACGACGGTCGTGCTCCCGGCCCGCAACGCCGGCGATCTCGAAGACGTCCCCGATGCGGTGCGCGATCGGATGCGCTTCGTGCTCGCCGACGATGTCGACGCCGTGCTGCGCACCGCGTTCGCGACCGAGGAGCCGGCGGCCAGCAACGCCGCCTGACTCCTCTTTCGCGTTCTGACGGTCTGAGGTGGCCGATTCGCGCACCGCAGCGCACCAAGACACCCTCGCCGGTGCGTTAGGGACGCGCCCGCTTCTTCCGCGTGGCGCCGTAGACACCGACCGCGATCCCGATCGCAGCGCCGCCGAGGCCGCGGGTGCGTTGCCGCCTTGTCAAGCGATCGTGGTTCGCGATGCCACCGAGCAGGTCCGCCGCGTCCGCACCGGCGGACGCAAGGAACCAGCCCGTCGCGGCCCGGTCGCCACGCAGGCCGGCGCGCAGCAGTAGCCCGCCGATGAGCGCGTCGCGGTAGCCCATCGATCGCAACAGCAAACTGGCCGTCGGCCCGGTGTCGCTGTCGTCACCCCAGAGCCGATTCGCGGCGTCGGGCGCGATGAGGAACGACAGCCCCGAGGCGAACCGGAGCAACCCGGAACCCACCGCAAGCGCGTCGACCGGGCCCCGACGTCTGCGTGTCATTCTCACCGTCTAGCAAATGAGACCCGCCCGGCGCCCGTTCGACGGCGTGATCTTCGGCGCGACCCGGGCCTCCCGCAATCGAAAGCGCCGCTAATGGCGCTTGATCCCGCCGTACTTCATGCGAGTGTCGCTCATCGAGGCGGCGCGAGCGTCGTCGACGTTGATCCCGGCGTCGACGACCTCGCCGACGAAGAGCGTGTGCGTCCCGAGGTTCAGGCGATGGCGCACTTCGCAGTCCATCCAGGCGACCGCCTCGTCGAACACCGGCGCCCCACTGGTTGCCGCGTGAACCGGCCGCTCGTTCAGCGTGGCGCCGTCGTCGCGAGCGGGTTTCGAGAACTTCACGAAAACTCGCGTATCGGTGGCATCCCAGAGATTGACGGTGAACGATCCGCCTTCGGAGATCAGCCGGTGCGTCACCGAGTCGTTGTCGACGCCGATACCGATGAGCACCGGCTCCATCGACAGTTGGGTGATCCAGCTCGTGGTCATCGCGTTGCGCTCGTCGCCGGCGCGCGAGCCGACGAGCGCGAGCGCGTTCGGGATCTTCCATGTGACGCGGTTCAGCAGTTCGTCGTCGACAGCCATGCGCGGAGGCTACGCGGGTGTCGAGGTCGCGTTCTGGTGCGCACAGGTGCCCGAAACGGCCACCTGAGACCGTCAGAACGCGAAGTGGCGAGGCAGGCCGTCGGGCTAAGGTCGGAAGATCGGGCAGCGGAAGCGGTTTGCGCGAAATGTTGTGGCGATCCTGCTGGCCGCGGTCGGTGCGCTCAGCGCGTGTGGCGGGTACGGCTCGACCAACCCGACCAGCCCGACCAGCTCTGCGAGCCCAACCACCCCGACGAGCGCGGCTGGCTCGACGGGCCCGACCAGCTCGACAGGCGCGCCCCCGGGCGCAGGCGTCACCGTCGACGAGCTGCGCGCCGGAACCGAGTGGCAGGGCACCTTCAGCATCACGCTCGAGGTCTGGGACTACTGCGCGTCGCCGGAGGGCAGCCTCGAGTTGAGCCACGCCGAGACCTACACCCGGACGGAGAGTTTCTCGTTCGCGACCGCCGGGCCGCTCGAGGACGAAGACGGGTTGCAGGAAACGAACCCGTTCTACTTGTCGGCCGGAACGCAGCCGAACGATCCCGGCACCGTGCAGCTGACGATCTTCAGCGCGGGTCTGCTCGCAGTGGAGGGCAGCAACCAGCAGCCATTCCTGCATCAGTACTGGGAGCTGCGTTACACCGGCGGCCGGATCAACGGGGAGCTCGTCGACGACGCGCGACCATTCGGCTTCGACAACAACCGCTTCTACGACGCGAGCCCGAACACCCCGTGCCAACCCGAGCTCGGCATGCTGCCCACGCTGTATCCGATGCAGGAGGGCGCGACCATGCTCGCCGACATCGGTGAGCGCGAGATGACGATGGTCGTCGAGGGTCGCAGCCACGACGACGCGCGACGCTTCCGGATCGAGGCGAGCGCGACGCGCTCATGATCTCTCAGAGCACGAGGTGCTCGTCGAGATGTTCCGTGATCGGCCACGCGCCGTCTGACGTGTTGGAGATTCGATCGATCGACAGCCGCGACATCGGCGCGAGCGTACCGACCACTAGCGTCGGCCGCGCATGGCGAATCGCATGGTGAGCGCGCGGCTCGGGCTCGCGTTCGCTGCATCGATGGTGATCGCCGCGTGCTCGAGCGAGAGCGAGCCGGCTGCCGCGCCCACGACGGCGAGCACGACGAGCATGACGACGAGCACGACGACGAGCGCTGCGACGAGCACGACGATCGAGATCCTTCCCGCGGTGCCGGCGACCGGCTCGACCCGCGACGGCTCGCTCACGACCGACGACGGCCGCACGCGCACGTACCGCGTCTACGAACCTTCGCAGCTCCCCACGTCACTGGTACCGCTGCTGCTCGCGCTGCACGGCGGAACCGGATCCGGCCGCCAGTTCGAGCGCAACAGCGGCTTCGACGAGCTCGCCGAGGCGAACGGCTTCCTCGCCGTCTACCCGGACGGCACCGAGATCGGGGCAGGCGTGTTCGCACGCGGTCGCGTATGGAACGGTGGTGCGTGCTGTGGTCCTGCCGCGCGGGACAACGTCGACGACGTCGCCTTCATTGCCGCACTGCTCGATGAGATCGAGCGCGATTACTCGATCGATCCGGCGCGGGTGTTCGTCGCCGGCCATTCCAACGGCGGGATCATGGCCTACCGCCTCGCGTGCGAGCTCTCGGATCGCATCGCGGCGATCGGCCTGCAGGCCGGCTGGCTCGGTGTCGACGATTGCGACCCGTCGCGGCCGGTGTCGGTGTTGCACGTCCACGGCACCGCCGACGAGAACGCACCGATCGACGGTGGGATCGGCGAGCAGGGCATCAGTGGCGTCGCCGCGCGTCCTGCCCTCAGGAGCGTCACCGGGCTGGCCTCCGCCGACGGTTGCGAGCCGCCACCAGAGACGACGGTCGACGGCGACCTCACGACGAGCGAGTTCAGCGCCTGCCCGGACGGCGTCGCAGTGCGGCTCGTCGCGGTGCGCGGCGCGTCGCACGCGTGGATGGGGCACGCGGCGACGAGCCCCGCGGTCGAGGCGCTCGTCGGCGAGCCGTATCTCGAGCTCGACGCCAGCGCGGTGATCTGGGCGTTCCTCGCGCAGCACCCGCGCGCCGCAAGCTCGTCAGGCGAATCGGGTCAGTCGAGCGCGTAGTCGGGGCAGGTCTCGCGCCGCTCGTCCTCCAGCAGCGTTCCGACGAACGCGTCGTCCCACTCGTCCTCGGTGAGGTTGCGGCGGGCGAGATCACACACGAGCTCGCCGACGCGAGCGCTCGACCCTGCATCGTCGACGCCGCTCCAAAGGATCGGGTCCCATGCGATCACCGGGTTGCTGCGACCGGCCGAGAGCAGGGTGCCGTCGGGGAGGAACACGAGGCTGAAGATGCCGCTCAGGTTGGCCCCGGAGTAATGCTGTGAAAGGCACGACCCGCCGCCATAGGACTCTTGGTTCGCGACGCCGTACATGCAGGTGCTGCCGTCGCCGTCGCCGGACGCGAGCACCTTTCCGTTCTTCGAGAACGCCAACGAGAGAATGCTGTTCGTCTGGTAAAAGCCGCCTGGCCGCCGGCGGAGCGTGTCGGGTCCACGAGGGTTGATCGTCCACAGCGCGACCTGCTGGTCGAGCCCGCCGGAAGCGAGGATCTTGCCGTCGGGTGAGAACGCGATCGCCGAGACGGGGTGGCCGAGGTGACCGACGACCGGCTTCCCGAGCGTCGTCGCCTCGTTGTCGCCGATGTGCCACAGCTGCAACGTGCCGTCGTCGTTGCCGATCGCGAGGAGATCGTCGGTCGGGCTGAACACGAGATCCTGTGTCGACAACGTGCCCGCGCTCTTGCGATACAGCATCGTTGCAGCGCGCGGGTCGGCAACGTCCCAAATCTCGACCTCGCCTTCGACCGTCCCGACCGCGAGGAACGCGCCTGTCCGATCGAACACCATCGACCCGATCCTGTCGTCGATGAGCAACTCGCCGAGCGCGCAGGCGGCGCGGGGCATGCCCGCGCACGAGGATCCGGTGTCCCACAAGGTGACGGCGTGCTCGCCGTTGTCGTCCTGCACCCCGACGGCCAGCGTCTCCTCGTGGTATGCGACCTGAACGGTGAAGTCGCCGGGATCCACCGCGATCACCGTCGCGGGGATCGGCGCGCCGCTTTCGTCGGCATTCGGCTCCGAGTCCCAGATGATGGCGCCCGCGGCGTTGGCAGCCGCTGCAACCTGCCCGCCGGACCCGAGCGCGAGACCGGTGATCCACGGCTGCTGCCACGCGGTTGCGGCGGCCCCGACATCATCGGGACCGAGGCTGCCGATGATCGACGCCAGTGGCTCCGGCTGGATCAACGGCCACATCTTCACGAGGTGAAAATCGCCTGCGCCGGCGATGGTCTGCCCGTCGAGAGCGACGGCAACCGAGCGGTAGCCGTAGTTGAACTCTTGCGTGCGCGGTGCACCGAACGGACGCCCCGTCTCCATGTCCCACGTCGTGACGTTCGCGTCGAAGCCGCCTGCTACGAGCACCGAGCCATCGGGGGTGAACGCGAGCGATGCGACCACAGCGGTCGTGACGAACGTCGCGGACCGCTCGCCACCGGCGTCGAGTACCGCGATTCCCGGTTGGTTGACGTTCCCGAGCGCGTACGCGAGCGACCCGTCGGGAGCGAACGCAACGCTCGCGGAGTCCGTCACGCGGTCACGCCACACGAGGCTCGGCTCGGCGAAGTCGGGACCGGCAAGCTCCGCGACGCCGTTGTCGCTCGCGATCGCCAAGCGCGCGCCGCCGCCGTCGAACGCCAGGCCTCTCACCCACCCGAAACCCAGCACCGCGTGCAGCTGCCGCGGGTCACCCGGCTCCGACACATCCCAGAGCGTCAGCCGCCCGTCTTGCGCGCCGACCGCGAGGAGCCGTCCGTCGGGGCTGAACGCGACGGCGGTCACGATCGGGGGCGGGATCGCGGACGAGTGGGTGATGGTGGTGCGCTCCGGGCGCTGTGCCTCCGCGCCGTCGGTGACGTCCCACAGGTCGACGGTGCCGTTGCCGCGACCCGCGGCGAGCAATGTGCGGCCGTCACGGGTGTTGGCCGCGAGGCTGGCGACGATCGCGTTCTGCGTCGTGAGTGGTTCGCCGATCGCGTTGCCGCGCTCGTCCCAGAGACGCACGGTTCCGTCGGCGCTGCCCGAGGCCAGCACCGAATCCGACACGAACGCGACAGCGAGCACGCTTCGGGTGTGGCCCACCGCGATCCGTGGCATCGCGACGTTGCTCTGAAGGACACCCAACGCGACGTCATGCGCTGCGAACGACTTTGCGAGCCGCGAGGCTTCGACGCTCGCAAGCGCGAGAGTTTGTGGCCCGACGCTGGGACTCCCGGCCCGCGCGCCGATCCGGCGGGAGATGTCGACCGACTGCGCGAACGCGGTCTGCGCGCGTGCCTCGCGCTTTTGGCGGTCGGCGTCGCGCTTCTGGTAGACGGCGAAGGAGACCGCCGTGACGAGCAGCGCGCCTACGGCCACGATCAGCGCCGCGACCGCGAATCGCTTGCGGCGGCGCTCACGTGCCTCACGCCGCTCGGCCTCTTGTGCCTGCGACTCGGCGAGCTCCCGCTGGGCTCGCTCGTGCTCCAACTCGGCTGCGAGCTCGGCCTCTTGCAGGCGGCGGGTGTAACGCAGACGCCAATCGAGGATCGGGCGCGCGAGCGCGTCGTGGAAGATCTCGAAGCGAGCACGATCGGGTGCGTCGCGGATCGCCACCGGACGGAGGATGTGCAGATCCGGGGCCGACAGGCGTCGCAGCATCGGCTCGAGCGCGTCGCCGGAGAGCCCGGACAGCTCGGCGAGATCCTCGAGCGTGAGCGCGATCTTCGTGCCGGCCGACGTGACCAGGAAGCGGAACACTGACGCGGCGGCACGCTGTTGATCGTCGGGAAGCGCGGCCATCGATTGGTCGAGGTGCGTGGCGATGATCGTCTGCGCGCCACCGAGCCGTTCCAGCGTGCCGAGGCGCAGCACGCGCGAACCGCCGGCCATCTCCTCCTCCCACAGCCGCTTCATCACGAGCTGCAGGTAGGTCGTCTCGATGCGGTCGGCACCTTCACGGACCGGCCGGCCGGTCTGCGCCTGGTCGTCGCCTCTGGTCACGACGAGCCCGTGCCGAACCTGGTCGAGCACGGACTCGACGAGCGCCGGCTCGATCGTGAACGGGGTCTCGCCCGGTCCGAGCTCGCCGGCCCGGCGTTCGTTCAGCCGTTCGATCGGCCTGACGATCGCATCGCGGGCCGAGGCGCGATCGAGGTAGTCGAGGTGCAGGTAGTTCCCGTAGACGTTGGTCACGCGGCCGTTCAGCAGGTCGCCGATGCCCGCGTACGCGTCTTCGCGGATCGAGATCAAGAAGTTGGCTCGCAGCTCACCGTGGTTGATGCAGCGCGCCAATTGCTCGGCGAACACGTCGTCGTGGCTGTCGCGGGAGTGGTACAGGAAGATCTCCTCGAACTGATCGAGGATGATCAGCATCGTGGCACCCGTTGCCTCCGTCGCAGCGCTGATCGCGCTGTCGAGGCTGTCGTCGGGAAGCTGCACGCCGCCGGCGAACGGCGCGATCGCGTCGCCGATGGCGTCGATCAGCGCTGCGGCCGGTTCGGAGCCCCAGGAGCTGAACACGACAGGGATGAACCGCGCCGTGCTGCGCTCGCCGCGGTCGCGCTCGGCGAGCTCGAGCACCCTCGGCACGACACCGGCCCGCAGCAACGAGCTCTTCCCGACACCGCTCTCCGCGTACAGCAGCGTGAGCCGCGCGGCGCGCAGGTTGCCGATGATGCGTGTCCGTTCGGAATCCCGTCCGAAGAAGAGATCGGCGTACTCGGCGGTGTAGTCACGCAACCCGACATACGGAGCGTCGGGGATCGCTGGCGCCTGGGCCGTCTCCTCCTGGAGCTGGCTCACGGCTGTGCTTCGGCGCGCTCACGCGCGGCGAGGCGGTCGCGCAACTCGTCGAGGTAGGTCGTGAGCGGCACGTCGAACAGGTCGACGCCGAGATCGTTCCAGAACCGCTTCTCGACGCGGTCCGCGCGGTCCGCGATCGCCCAGGACTGCGCGCCGAGCCGCTGCTCGCCCCAGACCCGCTGGAGGAACACGCGCAGGTTCCAGTCGCGGACGCGATAGCCGAGGAACAGGCAGTGGCTCTCTCGCATCTTGTTCAATAACTGGAGCGGGAGGAGGCTCTCGATCGGGGCGCGGCTCAAGTAATCGATGTAGTCGTTCTCGGTGATGACGTAGTTCTCTCGCCAGGGGTGCGGCCCGCGGGCGTTGTCGACGGCGCCGTGGATCTTCAAGATGATCGTCCGGCCGAGCTCTCCGTCGTCGTCGATCGGAAAGTCCAGATAGGTGTTCGGGACCGCGATCAGCTGTGGGTCGCCGCTGAAGGGAACGTGGAGGAACTTGCCCTTGTGCTCCGCGTGCGCCATGTACACCGCGAGGTCGTACGGCTCGTTGGCCTCGTCGAACGCGCGCTCGAGCGCGTCGTCGTAGTTGGTGGTCACGATGAGCTGGTAACGGTTGGGCCGCCCGAGCGCCTCGAGCGCCGCGGGCAGTGCGGCGAGGAAACGATGCACCGATGCGGGGTTGCAGTTCGCGGTCAGGACGCGGCGAAGGGTCCGGTAGAGGTCGACGCGACCCATGGTGAGGAGCACGTACTGGGAGATCTCCGCGAGGTCGGCCGGCTCGCCTCCGCCGTACTCGAACTCGCGCGCCAGATGGGCGGCGAGCTCGTCGCCGTCGGGGAGCGAGCCGCACGCCTCGCTCCACACGTCGCTGCGCTCGCCCGCGTGCAGCACCGATCCGAGGAACGGGATCACGGTGTTGTCGCGGACGATCAACCGAGCCACGTTCTCGTAATGACCGGGATCGGGTGGATGACCGGGATCGGGCATCGACGCGGCGTTGCGTTCGTCGACGATCCGCGGTCGTGCCTCCACCTGCGGCTCGGGTGCGGGGTCTGGTTCGTTCGCCTCGTTGACCTCGCGCGCGAGCTCCTCGATGCGGTCGATCAGGGCGAGCACGTCGTCGTCCCATCGGGTGTGGCGCAGGGTCGCGGCGCTGAGCTCGGAGAGCCGCTTGAGCGGCCGCGGCAACCGCTCGGAGGAGGGCATGACCGCGTCGTCGAGCACGACCGGCAGCACCCAAATGCGTGAGTTGCGCTGCAGCGCAGTCTCGAGCTCGAGCCGCACGTAGTCCTCGGTGTGGTCGAGCGCCGAGCTCTTCGTCCTGTCATCGAGCGTCGCCAGCCATTGCCGGCCGATGAGGGCGATCAGGATGCCGCAGCGCGACACGTGGTCCCGGATGACCTTGACGAAGTTCACCCCGGCGCGCAGGTCGGTCACGTCCATGAAGACGTGGTCGGGGCCGAACCGTGCGGCGAGGTCCTTCCGCAGCATCAGGGCCTGCCCGGACGCGTCGTCGCGGCGGTAGCTGATGAAGATCTCGATCGGTTCCGAGCCCGATGCCAGGTGATCTGTTGAGCTTTCGGTGGCCACGCGTCACGGAGAATATGCGCGCCTCAACCCGGCGTTGCTTCGCGCCGAAGCCTCAGCCGTCGGCCGCGCGTCCATTTGGCTGCCCGCCGGGGACGCGCGGTCGACGCTGCTCGGAACGAACGTCGAGCCGGCCGCCGAACCGTTTGGACGGTTTCCGTCGGCCGGCAGGGGTGACGGTCCAATCACTCGCGCGACCACGGTTTGCATCGCAGAACGGGCGCACCTAGATTCGCCGTCGCGATGGAGCGCACGACCCGGATGTCGTGTGTGGCCGCGCCAGGTGCCATCGCCTGGCGCGACCGGGGGAAGTCGGTGCAAGTCCGACGCTGACCCGCAGCTGTAACCGGCCTATGCCGGGAGCCAGGATGCCCGCCCTCGCCGGCCCACCAGGGTCGTGTTCCGGCAGTTCCGGCGGCGACGCCGGCGATACGGGTCCTCGTGGAGTCGGGGCCCACGGAGGTGAGCGTTGCGCCGGCTCGTTCTCGCGATGTGCGCGGCGTTGGGCGCGTCGCTCGGCCTTTCGGGCATGCCGGCGTCGCCCGCGGGCGCGGCGAGCACACACCGTGCGATCGTCGTCGTCGACCTCGGCAACGGCTCGGTGCGCACCGAGCGGATCTCCTTCTCGGAAGACTCGATCTCGGGCCTCGAAGCGCTCCAACGTGCCGGCTTCGCTCCGATCTCGCGCAGCTTCGGCGGCCTCGGCGCGGCGGTGTGCGCGCTCACCGTCGACGGTACCGCCCTCGGATGTCCGGGCGACTCGACCTGCCTCACCTGCGCGGCTCCCAACTACTGGGCGTATGCGCGCGCGCCGGACGGCGCGACCGGCTGGACGCCGTCGCGCGCTGGGGCCGGGAACAGCGAAGTGCGCGACGGCGACATGGAGGGCTGGCGCTGGGGCACGGGCGCCACTCCGCCGTTCGAGCCGTTCGACGAGATCTGGCCGACCACGACGACGACGACGCGGCCGCCGACCACCACACGCCCGCCGACCGTGACGACCCACCCGACCGCGACGACCGACCGGACCGACCCGCAGGTGATCGCCGGGACGACCACGGTGGCTCCGGCGACCGCGCCCGGCGGGACCGCGACGTCGACGTCGACCCTCACGGCAACGACGACGGGCGCGACACCCACGACAACGCGCGCGACGGCGCCGACCACCCCCACCGGTGCCGGTGCAGCGACCGCCCGCGCCGGCGGGCCAGATGATCTGACCGCCGGCCCGCCGGTCGTCGACACGAGCACAGGTGACGCGCGCCAGCTCGCGACGTTCGCGGCCGTGGTCGTCTCGCTGCTGGCGGCCATCGTGGCCGCGCGCCGGTGGCGCCGGCGGGGGGTGTCCGCGACCTAGCGACGACACACGCAGCGATGCACGAGATCGCCGGCGAGGGAAGTCGGTGCAACACCGACACTGTCCCGCAGCGGTGAGACGTCCGCGACCACGGGCGTTGAGTCCGAAACCTCGCCGTCGACCGGCACGGGATCCCGTGACGGTTCCATTGCCGCCCACAGGCGCGGCGACTCGGCCCTCGAGGAATGGGGCCTGGAAAGGAGACGGTGATGCACCGTCGATATCAACGGCACGGCTTTCGCGTGATGATCCTCGTGGCGGTGTTGGCGTTCAGCGGGTGTCGGTTCACCGGATGGTTCGACGCGGCGTCGAAGGCGACCGCGGCCGACGCCGTGGATTGGCTGCTGACCCAGCAACAGGCGGACGGTGGCTTCGAGGTCGCCGGGTTCCCGGGGTTCGAGACACCCGACGCGGTGCTCGCGATCGCCGAGGACGCGCAGCAGCAGTCGAAGTGGAGCAAGGCGCAGGCGAAGGCGGCCGTGCTTGCCGCGACCACCGGCGGGTTCAGCGCCTTGCACGCAATCGACGATCTTGCCGATTCGCCCGACCTGTCCGCCGGGCAGGCGGCGAAGCTGGTCGTGCTCGTCACGAAGCCGCTCGGCGACGGTGCGACGACCTACGACCCGGACGGCGACGGGGCACGCAACCTCAAGTCGGTGATCAACGCCGGCGCCGCGCCCGACGGTACCTACGGGGCCTTCAACGCGACGCTCTACGCGGCGATCGCGCTGCGTGCATTGAACGGGACGGTCCCCGCGGCGACGATCACCGCGATCCGCGACGCGCAGGGCGCCGACGGCGGATGGAACTTCGCCGGCGATCCCAGCCTCGGTTTTTCCGACATCGACACGACCGGGCTCGCCGTGCAAGCGCTCGTCGCCGCGAAGGTGCCGGCGTCGGATCCCGACGTTCGTGGCGCCCTCTCGTATCTCGCCGAGAGCCAGGGTGCATCGGGTGCGTGGAGCTCGTTCGGGAGCGACGACCCGAACAGCACGTCGGTCGCGGTGCTCGCGATCACAGCGGCGGGTTACGACCCGGCGGCTGCGTGTTGGCGGGACGTCGTCGCGCCCGCGATGGCCGGTGATCCGTACGTGTCGCCGATCGGCTGGCTGCGATCGCAGCAGGCCGCCGACGGTCACATCGAAAGCCCGAACGACCCGTTCGGGGTGAACACGTTCGCCACGTCACAGACGGTGCAGGCGCTCCGCCGCAGCTCGTCGCCGTTGTTCGTGACGAACGGCGAGGCCTGCCCGTAGACCTCGACGGTGCCCGGGGTGGGGGGAGCACCCCAGGCACCGTTGCGTCACGACGCGCTGTCGCTGGTCGTGGTGTCGCTGCTGTCGGCGGACTCGTCGGCGGGCGCGTCCTTCTCCGGGCAGTCCTCACGTGCGTCGCCGGTGTCGTCGGTCGTGGTGTCGTCGGTCGCGCCGGTTGTCGTGGAGTCGTCGACGGTCGTGCTGGTATCGGCTTGGGCCGACGCCACCGACATGCCGCCGAGCGTGAGCGCGGCGGCGAGCACGCCGCCGCCGGCGATGTGTTTGACGTTGAGGGTCACTGGCTTGCCTTCCTTCGTTTGGGGGGAGTGGCCGGGGCGATCTCCTCGACCGATGACCACGATGGCGGCACCACCTGGGATCGCCCGGCACGCCGGCAGTGAGTTTCCCGA
>Ga0247727_10000579_pt1 | contig 89674 bp, 74 predicted proteins | sample WisWelCaveWW1625_FD_202498 | JGI IMG/M metagenome (GOLD analysis project Ga0247727, IMG submission 202498) | Biofilm microbial communities from Wishing Well Cave, Virginia, United States - WW16-25 | ecosystem: Environmental > Aquatic > Deep subsurface > Groundwater > Cave microbial mat | place... | reverse complement strand
CCATCATCCTGCATCCGGTCGACATCGAGAGCCCGCGCCCATACCGCCGTAAGTCTGCGCCGACGTTCGTGATCGCCGTCGCAGAGGTACCCGCGCCGCCCGTCGATCCGCTGCGCGCCGGGTATCCGCTGCTCGTGCGCTGCCTCGCGAACCTGACCGTGCTGGTTGCGACAACGCACGACGGGTTGGTGATCGATTTCATCACCCTCGAACAAGGCACGTATCGCGTCGGCCCGGCGCAGAGCGAGGTCGAGGTTCTCGACGAGGCGTACGCACGGATCGACCCGCTCGCTTCATCACAGCTCGTCATCGCGAACAGGTTCGTTGCGGATCTACCTCCCGAGCTTCGGAACGGCGACGCTTCGACGCTCGAGATGCTGGCCGCCGGGCGTGCGCTCGACGCGCTCGACTTGCTGCCCGCACCGTTTCCGCTCGAGGAGATCCTGCCGCCGCGTGATCTGCGCCACGTGAAGCTGCTCTTTGGAATCGGGGGTTTGTCGTATGGCAACCTGAGCGCGCGCTACAGCGGCGCGTCGTTGCCGCCGATCGACGGCGTCGACGGCCCCGACTTCTGGATGAGCGCGAGCGGGGTCGACAAGACCGACCTGCGCGACATCGGCACCGACATCCTCCTCGTGCGCGGTTACGACCGCGGGCGACGACTCGCCGACCAGGGAACGCCCAACCAGGGAATGATGGTGCTCAGCGTGCCGCCGGCGATCACGCCGCGTCGCGTGTCGGTCGACGCGATCGAGCACTGGATGATCTACAGGGAGCATCCGAGCGTGGGCGCGATCGTGCACGTGCACGGCTGGATCGACGGCACACCCTCGACCGAGGTCAACTATCCCTGCGGAACGATCCAGCTCGCGAGTGCCGTGGCCGAGCTCGTACGCGGGCAGCCCGACCCGGGCAGGGCGATCGTCGGCCTGCGGAACCACGGCCTCACGATCACCGGTTCGTCTCTCGAGGAGATCTTCGATCGCGTCGGCGATCGGATCCTCCCCCGCGTCCCCATGTCGTGACGGGGCGTCAATCGGCCTCGATAATCGAGGTCGATTGACGCATCGTCAGGAGCGGCTCGTCGACTCGAGCTCGAACGAGGCGATCAGCGAGTCGATACGCCGTCGGATCTCGTCGCGGATCGGACGCACCGCTGCGAGTCCACGCCCGGCCGGGTCGTCGAGCACCCAATCCTCGTAGCGCTTGCCGGGATACACAGGGCACGCATCGCCACAACCCATCGTGATCACGACATCCGCGGCCCGGACGACCTCGTCGGTCCATGGCTTCGGGAACTCTTCGCGGATGTTGACACCGACCTCGTTCATCGCCTCGACCACGGCGTCGTTGATCTCGCTCGCCGGCGCAGAACCCGCCGAATAGACCGTGACACGGTCGCCCGCGAGGTGACGGAGCCATCCGGCCGCCATCTGCGACCGCCCGGCGTTGTGCACACACAAGAACAGGACCGACGGTGCACTCGAGCTCGAACGACCCTCGACGGTTGCCAATGCGCGCAACCTCTCGCGCGCGAACCTCTCGGTCAGGAGCGGTACGTACGACACGATCCTGGCGCGCGGAAGAAGGCGGTCGAGCGAATCGGCAATGAACCGCTCGATCGTTTCCGACCCGAACGTGCCGGCGAACTCGTCGCGGAGTCGATGGGCCGCTCGCTGAATGAGATGTTGCTGCTCGAGAGGCAATTCGGCCAAGTGCTTCGAGTCCACGCGGGACCTCCGATCGGCGACGCGGTGCACGTCGTCGTCGCGGACAACGCCGCCGACTGACGAGCGATCGTGTCGGAACATAGCAACTCGCCACCGCGGTCGGCGTCGCCGCACCGATCGATCTGCCGCTGTTCACCCGCTGTTCACGCTGGCGCCACCCGTCGGGAGGCGTCGGTGTTGGGTCAGGAGTAGCGGGTGACGAAACCGCGCCGGCGGAAGACGTGGAGCAGCCAGGTCGCGAACGCGATCGCGCCGGCGAAGAAGAGGATCGACCCGACGAGCGCCGCGGCGAGAGTCGACCACGGCAATGGCCGGCCGTCGAGCACGGCTCGCAGCGCTGCGAATGTCTTCGTCATCGGGAGCACCTCGGCCACGCTGCGCAGCCCGTCGGGCAACGCACCTGCGGGGAAGAACACACCGGAGAACGCCATCAGCACATAGTTGAAACCCCAGATCAGGATCTCGGCGCTCTGACCGAACCGCAGCACGAGACCGACGACGAGCATGGCCAGGGCCCAGCCGTTGATGACGAGCAGCACCATGATCGGGATGACCGACCAGCCGATCGAAGAGAGGTCGAAGCTGAAGAAGACGATGGTCGAGACGGTCAGCGTCGCGAGGCAGAGCGCGAGCTTGAGCAGCCCGAACAGGGCAATGCCCGTGATGTACTCGAGCTCGCTGACCGGCGTCGTCAGCACGTTCAGGATGTTGCGGGTCCATGTCTCCTCGTTCACGCCGAGCGCGATCGAGAACTGGGCCTGTGTGAAGGTCCAGAACAGCACGATGCCGGCGAGGAGATACGGGGTCGCCGCTCGTGAATCGGGGGTCTCCTGGGAGACGAACGCGCCCAACGAGCCCCACAGCAGCACGTCCATCACGGGCCAGAACGAGATCTCGAACCAGCGGTGCGGCGCACGGCGCAACACGATCCAGTGGCGATGCATCACCGCCCGGATCCGCACTGTGCTCATGATCGGGAGCTCATCGGGGGCTTCATCGGTGCACCGTCGGATGGTCTTCGGCGCCACCGGCCTGACGCGCCTCGGCCGCTACCTGCAGGAAGGCCTCTTCGAGGTCGTCGGTGTCGAACGAGGCCGCGACGTCGGAGGGAGAACCGTCGGCCGCGATCCGGCCGTGCGTGAGGATGACGACCCGCTCGCACAACGTCTCGACCTCGCGCATGTTGTGGCTCGTGACGAGCAACGTCGTGCCCCATTCGCGGTGGATGTCGAGCAGGGCGAGGCGGACGCGGCGGGCGACCTCGGGATCCAACGACGCGGTCGGCTCATCGAGCACGAGCAGCGCGGGTTCGTGCAGCGTGCTCTTCACAATCGACACCAGGGTGCGCTGACCCGACGACAGCTCGCGACTCTGCTGGTCGGCGAGATGACCGATCGCGAACTTCTCGATCGCCGCCTCGACGATCGGTGACGGGCGACGGAGGCCGTACAGACCCGCGAAGATCGTGAGCGCTTCACGTACCTTCAGGTTCTCGGGGAGCGGCAGGTACCCCGCGACGAACCCGACGCGTCCGAGCGCCTTCGAGCGATGTCGCGGCAGGCGCAGCCCCACGAGGTCGATCGTCCCCGCGTCGGGGGTGATCGCACCGAGCAGCATGAGCAACGTCGTCGTCTTCCCCGCGCCGTTCGGGCCGAGCAGGCCGATGCGAGCGCCTGCCGGCACGACGAGGTCGAGGTTGTCGACCGCGACCTGACGGCGGAAACGCTTCGTGAGCGAGCGCGCGACGACGACATCGAGACCCGCGGTCATCCTCGCATTCTGCCCCTCCTCGTGACCGCGACTCTCCCAAATTCGGTGCAGCGCAGCACAATGGGCTGGTGACCGGACCCGGCGGCCCTTGGCAACACCGGCAATGAGGACAGTGAGCGACCTGGAGCGCCGTACCCGCCTAGCTCGCCGCCATCACCTCGCCCGCCCGGTCGCGCACGTCGACACGGTCGCCGCCGATCTGCTCGGGCTGCACTCCAGCGATCCGGCGTCCGTGTACTTGGCCGCCCGCGCGCGTGTGCGGCGCTTCATGCCGAGCGATCTGGAGCGCTCGCTGTACGAGGAGCGGTCGCTGGTGCGGATGTTGGGTATGCGTCGCACAATGTTCGTCGTGACCAGGGAGGGGGCAGCGTTGATGGACGCGGCCTGCACGCAGGCCCTCGCGTCCGGCGAACGTCGCCGGTTCGCGGGCATCCTCGAGGAACAGGCGATCGCGCCCGACGGCGCGGCGTGGATCACGCGTGCCGCGCGTGCAACGCTCGCCGAGCTCGCCGCGCGTGGCGAGGCCACCGCCGCCGAGCTGTCGCGCTCCCTTCCGGAGTTGCGCCAGAAGTTGCACGTCGGCGCGGGCAAGAAGTGGGAGGGGACGGTCGGCGTGTCGACACGACTGCTCTTCTTGCTCGCCGCCGAAGGGCGGATCGTGCGTGGCCGCCCCCTCGGATCGTGGATCTCGAGCCAGTACCGATGGGCACTCACGACGTCCTGGCTCGACGGCGCGCTGGCGACGATCGCGCCATCGATCGCACGTGCCGAGTTGGCTCGCTGCTACTTGTGGGCGTACGGCCCTGCGACGCTCGTGGATCTGGCCTGGTGGACGGGCTGGACGCAACGCACGGCGAAGGCGGCGATCGGCGCGCTCGACACCACCGTGGTCGCTCTCGATGACGGGAGCAACGCGATGCTTCTGACGGACGATCTCGCTCCGGTGCGCCGGCCGGCGCCGTGGGTCGCGTTCCTGCCAGCTCTCGATCCGACCGTGATGGGATGGAAGTCGCGCGGCTGGTATCTCGGCGACCATCAGGAGGCGCTCTTCGACACCAATGGGAACGCAGGGCCGACGATCTGGGCCGACGGGCACATCGTCGGCGGCTGGGCGCAGGTCGGCAACGAGATCGCGATCCGGCTGCTGGAACCCGTCGCCGTCGAGACGCGCCAGATGATCAAGCGTGAAGCCGCGCGCCTCCGATCCTGGCTCGGCGACCTGCGCTTCACACCGCGCTTCCGGACACCCCTCGAACGCGAGCTGTCGGCCGTTCAGCCGTAAAACGTGCGCGTGATCCACTCCGCGACCAGCGCTGGCTTGGCGTTGCCCTCGATCTCGACCGTGAGGGTGCGCTTCGTCTGTACCGCGCTGTCCTTCAACTCGACGGCGGTGATCTGGCTCCTGGCGCGGATACGGGAGCCGACCGGAACGGGGCTGATGAACCTGACGCGGTCCAGGCCGACGTTGACGCCCATCACCGCGCCGGCGAACCGCTCCGGCGCCTTCGGGATCGACGTGTCGAGGTGCACGAGGAGCGACAGGGTCAAGAAGCCGTGCGCGATGGGGCCGCCGAACGGTGTCGTCTTTGCCCGCTCGGGGTCGACGTGGATGAACTGATGGTCGATGGTGGCGTCGGCGAACGCGTTCACCCTCTCCTGGTCGATCTCGAACCAGTCGCCGACCCCTTCCTCGGTTCCCTCGAGTGCCTTGTTCACCGCGTAGGACTGCTCGGCTGCGCTCACCATCGCCTCTTTCTATCGCGGGCTCAGAGGTCGCCGCCTACGGGTGCAGCCGCGGCCTCACTCACAACGCGGATGCCGTCGACCGGTAGGAGGAACCCGCGCCGGACGGCACGTCGTGCAGCCATCGCCACCGCGTCGACGTAGCCGTCGTGCGTCGGGTAGATGAGATCGAGCGCCGCATCAGGGAAGGCGAACGTGCGCCCGAAGAGGCGGCAGAACGACTGGAACAGCGGGGGCGCCCCCGGCGGTGCCGGGTTCGCGATGCCGTCGATGCGGGCGACGGGCGCCTCGAGCTGGGGGAACCGGATCCCGCCGAGCGCGTTGCCCAACCAGTCGCGCACGACGGGATCAGTCGCGTTGGCGTCGCTGCCGAGCGTGATCCTCGGCGCGTTGATCGGAGCCAGGCCGTACGCGACCCAACGGTGGAGCGCCCGGAAGCCCGCGTTCACAAGCATGTGCGTGCGCATCGAGTTGAGGCGGTTGGTGCACGGCGCCCCGGGTGACGACGGCGTCGGCGGTGACGGATGCGAGAGGGTGTACTCGTCCGCGTGTGCGCCTCCCGCGAGCTCCCAGAGACGGAAACGCGCCGTGTCCGGTTGATGAGCGAGGTGAGAGCGCAGTACGACGATGTCGCCCTCGGTCTGGATGTCGATGATCGGCTCGCGCGCATCGGTGCGAATCAGGCTGTACTGCGGCATCGTCGCGCCGTCGAAGATCGACGATGCGCCGGAACCTCGCGAGTACACGAGGAAGCCGTCGAACACACGCTCCCGGGGATGCACGGCGTTGATGTAGGTGACCATCCTGGAGGCCGATTGCGACTCACCGGTCGCGAGGACCCTCTCGACGTCGAGGCCGGGGAGCAGGAGGGCTGCATCGTCGACGACGGCCCGCCCGGCCTGCGTGAACATGTCGTACGAATACGAATCGCCGGGGTGGACGAGTGACGAGTAGCGCGCAGGGTCGCCGGCCTTGACCGCCTCGAGACCGACACGCTGCGCGGAGACCGCCACGTACGCATACCCGGCGCGCAGCAATTCCTCGTTCGCTTGGATGAACACCGGGTCGACATCGAAGCCGGCGCTCACGTTCAACCACTCCACGACGACCGTGCCGTTGAACCGGCGCGGGTTGATCGGGTGCCGGACGATCATGCGGGTGCGGAACGAAGCCTGGGTGGTCTCGATCGCAGGCCACCGGCCGTCGCTCGTCCACGTCGTTGCCATGCCGTAGGCCGTCGCCGTGCCGTCGAGGAAGTACTCGCGTTCCGCGTAGCCCTGTGCGGCCAGGTCGGTCGCGGTCCAGCGGTTCGCGGGGAATCCGCTGCCTCCGGTCACCGGTCCGGAGACGGTTCCGGCGCCGGCGATCCCGCCGGCGAGCACGGCGCCGATCGTGCCGCAGCAGGCGACGAGAGCGACGCGCCGTTTCCAGTTGTTCCGGTTTCGCATCCGCTGGCTCCTGTCTCGACCGAACCCGTGCCCCCGACCCGACGGCGTCATGTGTCCCCCTGCCCTTCTCGTGCCGCTGCGGGCACGACGCGCACGATCTGGAACCCGACACGCGCGAGCAGGCGCGGGATGTCGCGCACCACGTCGCGATCCTTGTCGCGCTCGGCCTGGGTGAGCTCGTCCCACTCGACCAGCGTCGCGTTCGTGCGCGCCGCGCTGTCTTTCGGTCCTGGCGCATAGCGCCAGCCCTGGCGACGGCGCTCGGCGACGAATCGGTCGTGCTCGAGCCGCGCCATCTCCTCGAGCTCGCCGTCGGTGAACGTGAACTCGTGCGCGGACCAGTCGCGGAGCGGGACGACGGTGCAGTCGTACGCGCGCAACTTGTAGCCGATGTGCGCGGCCTGGTCGCGGTTCGACTCGCGCAGATCCTCGGGCAACCGGTCCCACGGAACCAACGAAGGGTTGCTCGCCGGGCTGTCACCGGCGGCGAGTTGATCGCGCACATAGCCGTCGTGCCGTGCCCTTGCGATGGTCTCGTAGACGTCGCTGTGCAGCAGGTCGAGATCGCAAGTCTGCGCGAGCAGCGAGTACGCGTGCAGGCCGGTGAAACGGTCGAGGCTCGCCGACGGTTCCTCGAGCAACTGCGCGAGCCCACCCACGCGCGTCATGCACACGACGACGGGGACGTCGCGTCCGAGCGACTCTTGCCGGAGCCCGAGCGCCGTCGCCAAACCCGCGCCGTCGTTGCCCAGGCACACGTACGCATGTGTCACGGGCTTCTGCGCGGTCGCGCCCTGCGGCACGACACCAAGGCGATCGTCGGTGACGTCGAACGCACGGAGGTCACACACGGTTTGGACTTGCGAAAACGCGTCGGCGAGCGCTGCAACCCGCGCAACCGCGTCGCGGTCGACAACCGTGATGCACGGCCGGCCGGACCCACCGCTCGCCCATTCACGGGCCATGTGCAGCACCAGCCAGCGTGCGACGTCGCCTGCTCCGACGACCAAGACATGCGTGGAGTCGGCGCGGGGACCGGGCGGATACAACGACAGCATCTCCCGTACACCCGACTCCACGACGTTGAAGAAATCGAGGCGGAAGCGCCCCTGCGCCGAGCCGGACAGCTCACGCAGCCTGAGCAGCACCGACAGATCCGGGTTCACAATGTGGGCGAGGCAGCGAACCGTCGGGCCCGTGCCGGTCGCGCTCAGCTCGCGGGCTCGGAGTGCGATCTCCGCGTTGACGCCGTCGTCGGCGCACACTGCGATCACATGGCGCGCCCGGGCCCCGCCGGCAAGCCGGAGCATCTCCGGATCGCGCGCATCGCCGACGAGCACGGTCGCGCCCGCTTCGCGGAGCGGCGCGATGTTCTCGTTTCCGGGATCACGCTCGATCGCGACCACGCGTTCGTGTGCCGTGGTCAACGCGCGAGCGAACCCGAGGCCCTTCTGGCCGAGCCCGCACACGATGTAGTGGCCGCGGGTGAGGGGAAGCCACATCTGGCGGAGCCGCTCTCTGAAGACGCCGGCAAGCGTGATCAGCGCGGTGTAACCGGCAACGAACGGCGCGACCCACCGCGCGATCTCGAGCTTCCAGTTCAGCGGCGCGGTCTGACCCTCGACCCCGAACCCGAACAGCTTGATGTCGTGGAAGGCGATGTCGGTCCACCGAGCCTTGCGCCCGATCGAGTCGAACTGCTCGGCGTAGCCGATCGCCCCGAACACCATCGCGACAACGCCGAGCAGCCCCAGCAACGGCCACCGCAACGACCGCAATGACCTCTGTCGAGTCCAGACGCGGACCCAAGCGATCGGGTTCGACCGGACGACCAGCGGGAACTTCACTTGCTCTGGCTCCGCAGCCGCTCCCTGTTCGCCGGCCACCATGCGTCGAATCTACGCGTCCGGCGACCCGCGCGTCTTCCGGGTCGTGGCGCTCGACCGTCGTTTCGTCAGCTGGTTGTTCGCACACCGGACGCGGCGATTCTCGACGTCGTCGTCGCTCTCCTCACGAAAGATCCCCGGTGCGACGCCACCGAGCAGGTCGTACGCCGGCCGGATGGCGCCCGTCCATGCGAGCGGGAACCCATAGTTCGCGATCCCTCCCGGATAGCTGAGCCCGCGGTACACGTCGTCGATGAGCCCGGACACCGTGGCCACCCGGAGGTGCTGCGGCCGCGTCGCCGCGATCCGAAGTCCCGTGATGCCACTGTAGGAGTGGCCCATGATCGCGACCTTGCCGTTCGACCACGGCTGCTCGGCGGCGATGGCTGTCAGCCCGACGACTGCGAAGCACAGAACGAGGCCCCGGCTTCGGGTTCTTCCTGCGGGTCGCACGACACAGAGGTACAGGACCCGAAGGCGAACGACAACCGCTCGCGCGCCGTATTGGGCAACTCGCGCGCGGTATTGGGCCGGCGTTCAGCGAGCGAGTCGCAATCCCGGATTCGCCGAGCCGACGTCATGCCGTGACGATCCGTTCACGATCCCCGGCAAACCTCGAGCCATGACGATCGAATCGGTACCCGTCCAGTTCGCCGTGGAACGCCGTGTCGTTGGCGGGCTGCGCGAGATCGAGCATCGCGTCGGCCGCGGCCGAACGAACGAGGCGAATCGCGCCTCCGAAGGAACGCCGCACGTCGACTACGTGCTTCGGTCGTTGCGCGTCGCGCCGAGCGCGCCGATCCGCGGGCCCTTCCGCCATCTCGCGACTCGCACGTCGCTGCCCGGACTGTTCGGTGGTTCGATCGCCGTGATCGTCGAGATCTGGCCGTGGTCGCGCAATACGTCAACCGTGGCCGTGTGTCCGGCCGGTCGCCGCCCGGATCGTTGGTCGCTCGGCCGCCGCCGGCGTTACTTCCGCGGTGCGCACGATCTCGCCGCGCAGGTCGCGGCGGCGCTGCACACGACGGTGGCGGCGCCGGCCGCACTGCACCAGGAACGGCGGAGCGCGTGAGCTGCGCGGTGCGCTTCAGCCGGTTCCGGTCACGGACGGGTCGGGATGGCGTATCTCGGCGTGGCCCTCGACGTGGACACGGGGCAGCCATCCGAGCCACCGCGGGAGCCACCAGTTGCGGTCGCCGAGCAACTCCATCGTCGCGGGTACGAGGACGAGCCGAACGATCGTCGCGTCGATGAGCACGGCGAACGCGAGCCCGAACCCGACGAGCTTCAGCACGCGCAGATCGGAGAGGATGAAGCTGCCGAACACGCAGATCATGATCGCCGCGGCCGCGGTGATCAGCCGCGCCGTCTTCGCGAGGCCGTGGGCGACCGCAATTGCGTTGTCACCGTCGCGGTCGTATTCCTCCTTGATGCGGCTGAGCAGGAACACCTCGTAGTCCATCGACAGGCCGAACACGATCGCGAACAACATCATCGGAACCCATGCCTCGATCGGACCTTCTTTCCCGATCCCGACGAGGTCCTTCAGGAACCCGTTCTGGAACACGGCGACGATCACGCCGTAGGAGGCGCCGATCGACAAGAGGTTCATGATGACGGCCTTCAGCGGCACGAGCAACGACCGGAACACGAGCATGAGCAACACGAAGCTCAGCAGGAGGATTGCGACGAACATGGCCGGGAGTCGCCGCCCGAGGGTGTCGGCGAGGTCGACGCCGATCGCGGTCTGGCCGCCGACCTGAACGTCGAGATCCGACCCTGCGGTCGCGGCGGGAACGACGTCGTCACGAAGATGGTGCACCAGGTTTGTCGTGTCCTCGTCTTGGGGTGAATCCGACGGCACGACCTCGAGCAGGGCACCGCCGCCGTTCGGGCTCACCACGACCGGGCCAACCTGTGCGACGTCGGCTGTGGCAACGACGTCGGCGCGGAGCCGTTCCATCGCGGCTTCGTCACCAGGTGAGCGGAGCTCGCTGACGAGGATCAGCGGCCCGTTGAAGCCCGGCCCGAAGCCGTCGCTCAGGAGGTCGTACGCTCGCCGTGTCGTGTGCTTCGTCGGGTCGTTGCCGGCGTCGGCGACACCGAGCCGCAGACCGAGCGCGGGAAGCGCCAGCCCGAGGAGGATCGCGAGCCCCGCGATCGCAGCGAACCACGGGTGCCGCTGCAAGACACGACTCCACCGGGTCCAGAAGCTGCGCTCCACAGGCCGGGGTCGCTTCGCGGTCGGGAGAGCGAACCGGTCGATCGTGTGGCCGACGAACCCGAGCACAGCGGGCAGCAGGGTGACCGACGCGGCCATCACGAGCAACACGGCCGCGCCCGCACCGATCGCGAGGCCGCGGATGAAGGCGAGCCCGATCAAGAAGAGCCCTGCGAGCGAGATGACGACCGTGCCGCCGGCGAACAGCACGGCGCGTCCGCTCGTGTCGATCGCGTGCACGACCGCGGTTTGCGGGTCGGCGCCGGCGTGGAGTGCCTCCCGATAGCGGGTGCTGATGAACAGCGCGTAGTCGATGCCGACACCGATGCCGATCATCGCCGTGACCTGAGGTGCGAACGACGGCACGTCGAGCACACGAGCGAGGATGGTGACGAACGCCAACCCGGTGCCGATGCCGAACATGGCCGTCAGGATCGGCAGGCCCATCGCGAGCAGAGAGCCGAACGCGACCAGCAGGATCAGCACCGCTGCCAGGAGCCCGACTGCCTCGCTCGCTGGCTGGGTCTGGTCGATGAACATCGTCCCGCCCAACTCCATCTGGACACGTTCCGAGCTCGCGTCCCGGACGATGGCGCGCATGTCGATTCCGACATCAAGGGGGACGTCGTTGGCCTGCACGTCGAACAGGATCTCCGCGTAGGCGGTTGATCCCTCTCGGGAGACGAAGCGCGCGTTCTGCGGCTCGTACGGCGACGCGACGGCCACGACATGGGGTTGCTCGCGCAGCTCCTCGAGGACCGGCTCGATCGCCTCGCGTACGGAGGGGTCGGTGACCACACCACCGTCGTCGCCACGGAAGACGAGGTTGCCGGTGTCGCCTTCGCGCGCGAACTGCGCGCCGAGGATGTCGTAGGTCTTCTGTGATTCGGATCCGGGGAGCGCGAACGTCTTCAACAGATCGCCGCCTGCGGTCTGCGCCACGACATTGACGCCCACGAGCACGAGGATCCAACCGGCGACCACGAGACGCCGCCGCCGGTAGCACCACGTTGCGAGGTTCACGAGCATGGCGCGAGACCCTATTGGCACCGCTCCTGCCGGTGGGTGTGTCGCTCGTCACGTCGCGGCGAGGGCTGAGTACCCTGCTCCCGATGAGCGCACCCGCCGATGCTCTCCCGGAGGAGGCCGCGGGCACGGCGCCCGGGCGCAACCGGCTCACCGGCAAACGCATCGTCGTCGTCGGCGCGGGGACTCGCCCGATCGACGATCCCGATGCGCCGATCGGAAACGGCCGCGCGATCTCGGTGCTCGCCGCGCGTGAGGGCGCCGACGTCGCGTGTGTCGACGTCGATCGCGGTGCAGCGTCGGCCACTGCCGGGATGGTCGAGGCCGAAGGACGCCGCGCCGTCGTCGTCGAGGCCGACGTTCGCGACGCGGAGGCCTGCGACGCGCTCGTCGATGAGGCAGCGAGCGCGCTCGGTGGTCTCGACGGCATCGTCGCGAACGTCGGCATCGGAGCCGGCGCCGGCCTCGCGGGCACGAGCGCGACAACCTGGGACGACGTCTTCGCGACCAACGTGCGCGCGCACTTCCTCCTCGCTCGGGCGGCGCTCCCGCTCATGAGCGACGGTGGTTCGATCGTGTTCGTCGGCTCCATCGCCGGGCTCCGACCGGGAAGCCGGCTCCCTGCGTACGACGCGTCGAAGGCAGCGCTCTTCGGGCTCTGCCGCCATGTCGCGCTCGAAGGAGCGGGGCAGGGCATCCGTGCCAACGTGGTCGTGCCCGGCCTCGTCGATACTCCGCTCGGCCGCTGGGCGACGGCCGGCCGGCCGTCACGCGCCCGTACGCGTGTGCCGCTCGGGCGCGAGGCCACCGCGTGGGACATCGCGTACGCCACGGTGTTCCTGCTCAGCGGCGAGTCGAGCTACATCACCGCGCAGTCCATCGTGGTCGACGGGGGTCTCACGCAGATCGGCTGAGCTCAGAAGAGATACCGGTCGATCACGCGGTGCATGTGAAGCACGTTGCTCTCCTGTTCCGGGTTCGGCCGCAACACCGTGCAGGCGCTCGATCGCATCCCGCGCTGGACCCGCGCGATGTTCTCGTAGTCCTGACGGGTGACCGCGTCCCACTCGAACGCGGTCCAGTCGGCGACCGTCTCGCGCCGCGCGGGCCTCGCAGCGGCCCGTGCGTCGGGCCATTCGAGCACCCACGTGTCGTTGAGCGACGAGTGCACGTCGTCGGGGTGCGGCCGGACGCGGAACAGCAGCGCGCTCCCCGGGTAGATCGGGCCGACCAGGTTCGGGAACCAGAAGATGTCCTGCGCGCTGGTCAGCTCGTCGTCGTCGAAACCGCCGGCGTCGAAACCGCGCGCCTCCATCAGCGCCCGCCGCCTCGACTGGAACGCGGCCAACAACGTCTGACCCTGCGGTGGCCCGCTCGACCGCAGCTCCGCGACGAGCTCGCGCTCGTCGCGCAGGAACGCACCACCGAGCCCACCGACCATGCCCGCGAGGATCTCGCCCTCGTCGTAATCGCGCGGGCCCAGACCGAGCCGGGGGCTGGGCTGCAGCACCCGGCGCGCGCCGGGGAGCCGCCCGTATCTCGCGTGCGTCTCGAACTGTTCGTACGCGATCGACGTGTCGTCGGTCCACGGCAGGATCTGCGGGTGCAAGCCCTGCACGTGATAGCCCTCGTTGAACGCGTCGACGACCACCTTCCAGTTCGCCGGCAGCACCGTGGTGCGCGCGAGACGCAGCCGCAGATCCGCGAGGCGGTACTTGTCGAGCAGTCCGGGGATCGGACCGAGGAACGTCTCGAGCGGCATCGCCGCGGGGTCGAGGTTGACGAACACGAACCCGCCGTACGTCGCGACCGCGACCTCGGCGAGCCGAAGGTCGTCGGGAAGGGTGGCGCCGAAGTCGGCCCGGTCGACGACCTCGATCACCCGACCGTCCAGGGAGTATCGCCAGCCGTGGTACGGGCAACGGAGGCAGTCGCCCATCGTTCCGGATCCCTCGGCGATCTTCGAACCCCTGTGCCGGCACGAGTTGTGCATCGCCCGCAACCCATTGTCGTGTTGGCGGACGATGAGCACCGATTCGTGGCCGATGGCGTACTCGGTGAAGTCACCCGGCAGCGCGAGCTCCTCCTCGCGGCAGGCGACCTGCCACACGCGCTTCCACAGGCGATCGAGCTCGAGGTCGGCGAAGCCGGGATCGGTGTAACGAGCTGCGGGGATCGCACCGTCGTCGCGCGTCCGCAATACTTCGTTCACCGGCCCCGCAGACTATTCGGCGTCGGCACGGGCCGTCGTCGGGGACGGGCTTCTCGGGGACCGGGCCGATCGAGGACGATGGAACTCAATCTCGCTGACCTGTTCGAGTCTGTGTCCGACGCGACGCCCGAGCGCGTCGCGGTCGCGTGCGGCGCGCGCCGCCTGACCTATCGACAGCTCGACGAGCGGTCGACTCGGCTCGCGCACGGCCTCGCCTCGCTCGGTGTCGCACCGGGTGAGCATGTGGGGCTCTGCATGCGCAACACGATCGAGCACATCGAATCGATGCTGGCCTGCTACAAGCTGCGCGCGGTTCCGATCAACATCAACTGGCGGTACGAAGCGAGCGAGCTCGCGTACGTGCTCGAAGACGCCGACGCGGTGGTCGTGATCCATGATGCAGAGTTCGCCGAACGCGTCGGCACGGCGAGCGAGACGGTCGCCGCTGTGCGAGACCTCGTCGAAGCCGGCGGCGCCAGGTACTCGATGCTCGCCGCCGAAGGTGCCGCGCAGCGCGACCTCGGGCCGCGATCCGCCGCCGACCACTACCTGCTGTACACCGGAGGCACGACCGGCCGTCCGAAGGGGGTCGTCTGGCGGCACGACGACATCTTCTTCGCCGCGATCGGTGGTGGGAACCCGGGCGGTCCACCGATCGGGCGGTGCGAGGAGCTCGCGACCAACGTGCGCACGAACACCGCGCAGCGGGTCCGGCCGTTTCTCCCTCCCGACGACCCGGGGCCATCGCAGTTCGTCGCGCTGTCGCTCGGACCACTGATGCACGCGAGCGGCCAGTGGGGAGCTCTCGGGACGCTGCTCGGCGGCGGGACGCTCGTGCTCGATCCCTCGACCCACCTCGACGTCGAGCACGCGCTCGATCTCGTCGAGCGGGAGCAGGTGTGCATGCTGACGCTCATCGGCGACACCGCGGGCCGGCCGCTCGTCGCTGCGATCGAGCACGAGCCGCACCGGTGGGACCTCTCGTCACTGCGGCTGATCGGATCGGGCGGCACGATGCTGTCGGCCGACACGAAGCGGCGGCTGATTTCTACGATCCCTTCGCTGCTCGCGATCCTCGAGGGGATCGGGTCGAGCGAGTCACCCGCCCACGGTGTTGCCGTGACGACTCGAACCGAGCGATCCGTCGCGAGCCTGACCTTCGCGTCGAAGGCCGAGACGATCCTGGTCGACGACGAGCTCCGTCCGATCGCTCCGGGAAGCGGCGTCGTCGGTCGTCTCGCGACGCGCGGGCACGTGCCGATCGCGTACTACAAAGACCCCGAGCGCACGGCGCGCACCTTCGTGCGGATCGACGGGGAACGGTACGCGGTGCCGGGTGACTACGCGACGGTCGACCACGACGGCACGATCCACCTCGTCGGCCGCGGGTCGTCGTGCATCAACTCGGGCGGCGAGAAGGTGTTCGCCGAGGAGGTCGAGGCGGAGCTGCTCACGCATCCGGGCGTCGCGGACGTCGTCGTCGTCGGCGCACCCGACATCGAGTATGGCGCGACGGTGTGCGCGATCGTGCAGCCGTCGGCGTCACCCCCTTCGCTCGACGACCTGCGCGCGCACTGCCGCGGCCGGCTCGCCGGATACAAGCTGCCCCGCGCACTCGTGATCGTCGATCGAGTCGAGCGCACCCCGGCCGGCAAACCCGACTACGCCTGGGCGAGAATGGTGGCAGCGTCGAAGTAGACTCGTTCGCACGCGATGCGGTCGCTGCCGGGTTCGAATTCGAAGACCGCGGCCATCCTGCAACGAAACGTGCGACCCGTCGGCGGCATACCGCGCAGTGGCCCCGTGTTCGTGCCGAGCAGGTCGAACTCGACGATCACGGCGTCGTCGGCCTGATGGAGGACGCGCAGCTCGTTGCGCTGATCCGGGAACGCCGCGCGGGTGGCGGCGTAGTAGCTCGAAACCTCGTCGCGACCATCGAAGATCTCGCCGGTCGCGACCAGCTCGTAACGCGGGTGATCGAACGTCGCGAGCGTCGCCTCGAAGTCATGGCGGTTCTCCGACTCCATGTGCTCCCGGATCACCGCGGCCCGCTGCTCCCGGAGCGCGACGCTCGGGCTCGACGTGGTCATCCGGCGACGGTAGGCGCTTCGGGAAGCGAGGGTCCAGCCAGTCGCGGACGCGAGCTTTCGAGACTGGCGCGCACGCAGGGCGGGTGCCGCAACAACGTGAAGCGGCACGTTCTTGATCGACCATCAGCTCCGCAGCGCGAGCGCGGTCGATGGGTTCTTCGCGATCGTCCTGGGTTTGCTGTCGTGGCTGTACGTCGGCGCCCAGGTCACCTTGTACGCCGCGGAGCTCAACGTGGTGCGGGCTCGCAGGCTGTGGCCGCGGAGCCTGCTGCAGCCTCCGCTGACAGAGCCGACCGGACCGTATTGCGCGACCTCGTCGAGCAGGGGACTCGTCGCCCCGAGCAGCGGGTCGAGGTGATCTTCGACGAGGACCCGCGGTCGGAGCTCGACAGGCCGCACGCCGGCTCGCGGAGTGAGTAGCGTGTCGCACAGCGTGACCGTGGGGCAAAGGGGGGCGGGCATGCATGTCCGGCGAGGTCTGCTCGTCGTCCGGGGTCTCGTCGTCATGGTTTCGGTCGCGCTCTTCGCGACCTCCGTCGCGCCGGCCGGTGCCGCCCCGCTCACGTTCGCAAGCGTCCCGCAAGCAGGGTGGAGCACGAACGGGATCGGACGCGCGGTGCTCATCGTCGGCGACACGGTGTACGTGGGTGGATCGTTCAGCGCTGCGGTGCCTCCCTCCGGCGCGTCCGTCGCGCGCGCGAACGTCGCGGCGTACGACGTCGAAACGGGCGCCCTCCGGACGAACTTCGTCGCGAACACGAACGCGCAGGTGCGGGCACTCGCGAGCGACGGCACGAGCCTGTTCCTCGGTGGCGACTTCACCACGGTGAACGGCATCAGCCGCGCCCGGCTCGCGGCCGTCGACCTCGCGACGGGTGCGGTACTCACGGGTTTCCGCGCCGACGCCTCATCGACCGTGTACAGCCTCGACGTCTACGGCTTGCGCGTCTATGCAGTGGGCGCGTTCACCTGGCTGGCGGGGGCGCAGCGCAACCGTGTCGGCGCGGTTCGGACGGGGTCCGGCGTCATCGACGAAGCGTTCAACCCCAACGCGAACACCACGGTCAAGAGCGTGGCCGTCTCACCCGACGGTGCGCGCGTCTACGTCGGCGGGCTGTTCACCCAGATCGGCGGGGGCAACCGTTCGTTCCTCGCCGCGCTCTCCCGCACCGCGGGAACGTTGACCGGTCCGGGCTTCGGCAGTCTCTCGTACGAGGTCATCGATCTCGACGTCGCGCCCGACGGGGCGCGCGTGTTCGGCGCGGTCGCCGGCTACGGCAACCAGGCCGCGTCGTGGAACACGACCAGTGGAGCTCGCCAGTGGTACCAGGTGGCAGAGGGCGACACGCAGTCGGTGCGGTACGCCGCGGGCAACGTCTACTTCGGGTTCCACGAGGGATTCCAGGGCAACTTCTCCTTGCGGATGCGCGCCGCCGACGCCGTGACGGGCGCGCTCATCGACTTCCGCCCCACGATCGACAGCTTCTGGGGTGTGTGGGACATCGACGCGTCCGACACGCACCTCGCGATCGCCGGTGAGTTCCGATGGGTCGCGGGCCGATCGACACGCGGCGTCTCGGTGTTCCCGCCGTCGAACACGCCGCCACCCCAAGCGCTGGTCGCGGCCGGCTCCACCTGGCGCTACCGCGACGACGGCACCAACCAGGGCACCGCGTGGCGCGGCGTGGGGTTCAACGATTCGACCTGGAGCTCGGGCGCCGCACAGCTCGGCTACGGCGACGGCGACGAGTCGACGACGGTGTCGTTCGGCCCGAGCTCGACGAACAAGTACATCACCACCTACTTCCGTCGCACCTTCACGGTCGCGAGCCCCTCTGCGCTGTCGAGCGTCGAGCTAGGTCTCCTCCGCGACGACGGTGCCGTCGTCTATCTCAACGGGACCGAGATCGTCCGGTCGAACATGCCGGCAGGCACGATCGGCTTCACGACCCGCGCCGCGTCGACGACCGGCGACGAGAACGGCTACACCCCCTATTCGGTGAACCCCGCACTGTTCGTCGCCGGCACGAACACCCTCGCCGTCGAGGTGCACCAGGCCGACCCGACCAGCTCCGACCTCGGGTTCGACCTGTCGCTCAGCGGCTGATGCCCGGCCGCGCAGACTCGTCGAGATCCGCGCGCAGCACGACCGCCTCGACGGGCTCGGCGAAGCCCTTCGCCGCGACCCACGCGGTTTCCTCGGCACGGACCCAATCGGGGAGCTCGAGCGCGCTGCACGACGCGAGGACCGTTCCCGGCGAGGCCAGGTCGCACAGGCGCGACCCGAGGTTGACCTCGCTACCGATGTAATCGTCGCCCTCGAGCAGCAACACGTCGCCGGTGGCAATCCCTGCCCGCAACGGAAGCGCTCCGTTTCGTCGATGACGTTCGCAGATCGCAACGACCGCGCTAACGATCGCTTCGCTGGCCGTCCCCACGAGCATGACACCGTCGCCGAGCCATTTCTCGATGCGCACCCCGAACAGCGGCGTGATCTCGCGCACCGTCGCGCGGAGACGCTGCAGCTCCTCGACGGCAGCCTCGTCGCCGTGTTCATCGACATAGTCGGTGAAGCGGCAGAGATCGACGAAGCCGAAGCTCCGGCGGACCCGTCGACTCGATGCGACCATTGCCAGTTGTTCGGTGTCCATGACGACCAGCGTGGGGTCTCGGAACGCCGCGCGACGAACTGGACGGCGAACGACCTGGTGACGAGTTGATGAAGAGTCCGCGCACGAAGCGCGGACCTGGCTCAAGCGGTCGACTCGAACGCCTCCAGGCCCAGCCGCCGTCGTACCTCGGGTCGACGAAGCGGCGGCAGCGACTTGGGCGGTTGCCGGCGCGCCGGAAGCCCGGCGAGGAGCCGAGTGGTCGTTGTCGCGATCTCGCGCGATGCCATCTCCATCGCGGCAGCGATCTCGATGCCGGGTTTCGTGATGCCGGTGACCTTGCGCACGTACTGGGTCGCCGCCGCCTCGATCTCCTCGGCGGTGGCCGGCGGTTGCAGCCCTCTGAGCTCGGTGATGTTGCGGCACATGCCCGCAGGCTACGCGCAGCGCAACCCTTGCCCCTGTGCTACCCAGCGGCAAGGAGGCCGGCACAGCGGTCCCGGAGCGCAGGCATCCCGCACTCGGTCGCGAGGGCGTGTGCGTCGGCCAGATCCTGTGCCCGCGCCGTGGTGGAGCGATCGACGAGCAGACGTGCGCGATCGAACAGCAACCGCGCCATCCAGGGACGGGCGCCCGCGCGTTCGGCCTCGTGTCGCGCCTGCTCGAACCAGAGCGCCGCGCGCTCGAGGCGGCCGAGGCGTGCCTCGAGCACTGCGAGGGGATAGGAGGCTGGTCCGAGGCACAGCGCGGCTGCGGAGGCGCCCACGCACAGGAACAACCCCGCGTACGGGCGCAGGCGGCGCAGCAACAGACGGGTGTCGGCCAGGCCGGCGATGTCGGCCGCGACCCAGCTCAGCAGGGCCAGGGTCGCCGGGAGATCGACCGTGTCAGGGAGCCGGTCGAAGCCTGCGCTGCGAAGCGCGCGGTACTGCGCCTCGGCGCGGCGGCGATCGCCGATCTCGAGCGCGACGAACGCTGCAGCCGCCCTCCACACCGGTCGCTGGGGGTTGGAGTCGGCCAGCGCGTCGACCATGGGCGCGAGCTCGGCGAGGCGCCCGTCGAACATGCGCAGACAGAAGATCTGGGCCGCTTCGACGCCGCCCACACCTGCGTGGCCACGCGCCGACTCTCGCCCGATGCGCGCGGCGTCGGCCGACGCCGCCTCCGCGAGCGGCAGTTCGCCGACAAGTAGTGCACGGGTCGCTCGCCACACCGCGGCGTAGTACCGATCGCTGGCGATCCCGCCGGTGGCGCGCCGTCGTTCGAATCGCGAGTCGGCTGCATCCGCGGCGGCGATGTCTCCGAGCTCGAGATAGTTGCGGGTCCATCGCGGATCCGGACGGCGCGTCCCGAGCGATTGGATCTCGGCGACGATCGCGAGTCGATCGTGCACGTTCGGTGATCCGTACAACGAGTAGTGGCGTGCGGCGAGCGCCACCGCGATCGCGTCGGCGTCGTCCGAGGCGACGGCGTCGGCTTCGGCGAGCGCCGCGAGCTCGGTGCACCGATCGCGATCTCCGTCGAAGTGCAACTCCATCGCGAGGCGAGCTTCGAGCCGGGCCCGCAGTGCCGACGGTTCCGGCATCGAAGCGCGGGCTTCGTCGATCAGCGAGACCAGCTCGCGGTCGACGGCACCGCTCTCGAAGCCCTCGTCCCGCAGCAGCGCTCCCAACGCGACGACGGCACGGCCGAACTCCTCGGGATCGCGCTGCGCGCGCGCGAGAACGACGGCTTCGAGGAGTGGGCTCGCCGCAGCTTTGGCGTCACCGGCCTTGTTGTAGGCGTCCCCCACCGCCACCTGGAGACGGATGGTCGTCCGCGGTTCGGCGCCGTCACCGGCCAGCGAGAGTGCGCGCTCGTACCACTGCGCGGCTTCGTCGTACGCTCCGACCGCCATGGCGCGATCGGCCGCGCGGCGCGCGTAGTCCAACGCGTCGGCGGCAGGCTCGATCTGGGTCGCCGCGTGCAGGTGGTGCGCAAGGTGCGCGACGTGCGCGTCGAGGTGCGATCCGTGCAATGACTCGATCGCCTCCGCGGCACGGGCGTGGAGGCGCGCGCGCCGGGCCCTGCTCTGCGCATGCAGGATCACCTCGTGGACGAGTGGCTGCACGAAGCGGAAATGGTCGGGACGGTCGGGGTGTTCGGCCACGATGCCCGCGCGCGTCGCGACCTCGAGGGCGTCGAGGACATCGTCGGCCGGCAACGCCACAACGCGAACGAGGATCTCGACGTCGAAGATCGAGCCGGCGACAGCGGCGGCCTCGAGGATCCGGCGACTGCGCGAGCCGAGTCGCGCGACGTTCGCGTCGATCAGCTCGGCGAGGCTGGGCGGGACACCGCGGGCCGTCACGCTGCGATGGCGCGCCAACTCCAGCGCGTACAGCGGGTTCCCCGCGGTCGCGGCGTAGATCTCGTCCACGAGTTCCGGCGTCAGCGCTGTCGTGTTCGTCGCGGACCCGGTCAGGAGCACCGCGAGCGAGGCTCGGTCGAACCCGTCGAGGCGAATCGATGCCAACAACCTGTCCGAGCGCAGCCGCTGGATCATCGGCGCGGCCCGGGAGGACGCGAGCTCAGGTTCACGGGCCGTCGCGATCACGTTGAAACGCGCGACGGTTCGGACCGCGTGGTCGACGAAGCGGACGGACGCCTCGTCGACATCGTGCACGTCGTCGAGGACCAGCAGGACCGCGTGATCTGCGGCAAGCGTGGCGAGCTCGTGCGTCGCGACCCGCAGGAGCTCGGCGCGGGTGAACTCGCCGGTCGTGTCGTCGTTGTCATGGTGGATCGGCGCGGCGGTGAGGTGACCGACGAGCCGCCGGGCGACCTGAGCAAGAGCGGCGGATCCGCCGGCAGCGTTCGTGAGCGGTTGCAGTGCGCCGATCCACGCAGCATGAGGTTCGCGCGGTCCGGGCAAGCCTGCGGCGTAGAGCACGAGCACACCGCGCGCGTGCGCCTCGGCGGCCCAGTGCGCGGCGAGCCGCGTCTTGCCGATCCCCGGCTCGCCGGTGAGCATCGCGATCGCGGCGCTTCGTTGCTTCGCCGCGTGCAGCGGCGCGCGCCCGACAAGTGGGGCGAGGTTCGCGGCGGCGAGCACTGCTGGTAGCTCGGTTGTGGCGGGGCGCGGGCTCGACGGCGGTTCCTCGCCGAGCGCGGCGCGGGCGAGCTCGCCGGCCTCGTCGCCCGGTGACAGACCGAAGCCGTCGGCCAGCATCACTCGCAACCGTTCGTGCACGCGCAACACCTCGACGCGATTGCCGACCGCGCCGTGAGCTCGCATCAGCAACACGTAGCCCGGCTCCCGATCGGGCTCGAGGTCGACGACGGCAGAAGCGGCCACAACCGCGCCGGGTTGGCACTGTTCGGTCAACGCCTCTGCGCGGACAGCGAGGGCGGCGAGCAGGAGCTCTCGCTGGTGGGCGCGACGCCTGTCGATCCACACGCTCTCGTCGCCGGGAAGGAACGGCTGGCCGAGCACGTCGGCTGCCACCCCGGCAGATTCGACGGCACAATCGAGCCGGCCGGCGTCGAGCGCATCCTGCGCTGTGGCGAGCTCGTGTTCGGCCTCGACCACGTCGACGCGCGCTCCGTCGGGGAGCCGCAGCGCATACGACCGGCGATCGCTCGACAGCAGCTCGCGTTCGGTGACCTCTCGGAGCAGGGAGCGCAATTTCGAGATCACGGCCGACAGGTCTCTCGCCCAGGAACCGGGCAGGTCGGCGGGCCACAACAGCTCGGCCAGCTCGTCGCGATCGACCGCGCGTCCTGCGAGGACCAGATACGCGAACGCCAGTCGACCCTGGCGTCCAGGGAATCGGGTCGGCCCGGCCTGTGCCGCCGGCGTGCGGATCTCGACACGCCCGGCGAGCGAGATCTCGATGGGCGCCGGGGGGTTCACCGTGCGATCGAGCGGCGAACGTGACGCGGGCCCTCGCGCCATACGAACGCCAACACCTGCTCCATACGGTCATCGAACCACACGAGCCGCTGCCGGCCAACGGCGCGGCCATCACGAGGAGCGCCACGATGCCCGAGCTCGACAACACCAGCCAGGCGCCCACGATCGACGAAGGCAAGCTCGACGAGTTCATGGGTCGGGCCGTCGGCGACCTCGGCGCCGCCATCTCGGGGTTGATGGTGTATCTCGGCGATCAACTCGGTCTCTACAAGGCGATGGCGGGGGCCGGCCCGCTGACACCCGAACAGCTCGCGGCGGCGACCTCCACCGCGCCGCGCTACGTGCGAGAGTGGCTCGACAACCAGGCGGCGGGTGGATACCTCGCGTACGACGCGGCAACCAAGACCTACGAGCTGCCACCCGAGCAGGCGCTCGCGCTTGCCGACGAGGACAGCCCTGCGTTCGTGCCGGGCGGTTTCGTCGGGATCGTCTCGGCATACATCGACTGCGACAAGTTCGTCGACGCGTTCCGCACCGGCAATGGAGTGGGCTGGCACGACCACGATGCGCGCCTGTTCCGCGGCACCGAGCGGTTCTTCCGCCCGGGGTACAGGGCGCATCTCATGGCCGAATGGATCCCCGCGCTCGACGGTGTGCACGAGAAGCTCACGAAGGGAGCGCTCGTCGCCGACATCGGATGTGGCCACGGCGCGTCGACCGTCTTGATGGGCGAGGCGTACCCGAGCTCGACCTTCGTCGGTTACGACTTCCACGACGCGTCGATCGACGTCGCGCGGAAGCGGGCGTCCGACGCCGGCGTCGCGGCTCGGGTGACCTTCGAGCTCGCGAGCGCCAAGGACTACCCGACACGTGGGTTCGATCTCATCACCTACTTCGACTGCTTGCACGACATGGGTGATCCCGTCGGCGCGGTGGTGCACGCGCGCCGGGCGCTCGCGCCGGATGGCACGGTGATGTTGATCGAGCCGAACGCCGGTGACCGTCCTGAGCAGAACCACAACCCGATCGGTCGTGCGTTCTACGGGTTCTCGACCGTCATCTGCACGATGGCGTCGAAGGCGCAGGAAGTGGGCCTCGCGCTCGGAGCGCAAGCCGGTGAGGGGCGGTTGCGGGAGATCTTCGAGCAGGCCGGCTTCGGCACGCTTCGCCGCGCCACGGAGACACCGTTCAACCTCGTGCTCGAGGCGAAGCTCTAGCGCGCCAAGACCCGAACGGCGACCGGCGGGCGCCGGGCCGCTACGGCAGGATCGCCGTACCGCTCAGCGTCCCGTCGACGCTCGTGCCGGGGAAGTCGTTGATGCCGCCGGCGATTCCGACGTTGCCGGTGGCGCCGGTGAAGTCACCGGTGCCGCCCGTGATCGTCCCGGCGAAATCGTACGGCAGCGGTGGTGTCGCAAGGAGCGTCACCGTGCCCGAATCGAGCGTGCCGGTCAACGTTCCCGCGCCGGTCGTGATCGTGAACATCCCACCGGTGACGTTGAAGACCCCGTTCAGGCACGCGTCGAACTCGAGCGTCGCGTTGCCGAGGTCGCCGGCGGCGAACGAGCTCGAGGTCGCGACCTGCCGTACCGCGCATTCGGGCGGGTTCGTCGCCGCGCCCGTCGCGTCGAACTGGCCGGAGAAGTTCAGGATCGTGGGCGTCGTGTCGGTCGTCGTGGTGGCGTTCGGACCCGGCGAGCCGATGAAGCGATCGTCGACGTCGATCGATCTGATCGCCGGTGCGGCCCACACCAGCCCGGCTCCGAGCGCTCCGGTCCGCAGCACATTCCGGCGGCTCGGACCGGCCCTGGTTGCCTCGGGCAGTGTCATCGGCGCGAGTCTTGCACGGGCTCGGGCGGGCGCGCACCAGCGAGGAGCGCGACGGCGGCGAGCAACGGCACGAAGACCAGCGATCCGATCATCCCCACCTTGTCGCCGCCCGTGTAGCCGTCGAGGTCGCCGAGGTGGTACACGAGATGGAGTACACCCTGGACCGCCCACGCGATCGCGACGGGTCGCGCGAGTGCCGCGCGCCACAACGCCCAGAAGGTCACGATGACCAGCGCGAGGAACAGCCCGCCGGTGTCGCGGGTCAGGTGCTCGTTGTACGCGCCGCCGTCGGCCACGATCCACCCGCGTCCGAGCGGGAATTCGTCGTAGAAGTCGCGGGGCATGAAGGCCGCTTGCAGACCCGCGGGCAACATCCCTACCGCGATCAGCGCGAGTGTCACCCGCTCGACCTTCCACGATGCGATGTTCATTCGACCCTCCCGCCGCGGCCGATCCGGGCGCGGCATGCTCGCACACATCTCGCGACCCGGACTTCCCGGTAGCCTCACCCGGTTGATCAAGGTCCTCGTCGCCGAAGACAACCTGCTCGTCCGCGAGGGCGTCGTGAAGCTGCTCGAGCAGCAGCCGGGCATCGCGGTCGTCGGCGCTTGTGGTGATCTCGATGCATTGCTGGCTGCGGTCGCCGACGCCTCACCCGACGTCGTGCTCACCGACATCCGCATGCCACCGACGGGTACCGACGAAGGCATCCGAGCTGCGCTGCTCTTGCGGGAGCAGCATCCGTCGGTCGGGGTCGTGGTGCTGAGCCAGTATGCCGAACCGGTCTACGCGCTCGCGCTGCTCGAGGGTGGATCCGAGGGTCGCGCATATCTCCTGAAGGAACGAGTCTCGGACGCGGCACAGATCGTCGGTGCGATCGAGGAGGTTGCGCGGGGCGGGTCGGTGATCGATCCGCTCGTCGTCGACGCGCTGTTGGCCGCCAGATCGGCCGGCCGGACCTCGGCGCTCGAACGGCTGACTCCTCGCGAGCGGGAGGTGCTGGAGCAGATGGCCCAGGGTCGGAACAACGCCGGCATCGCCCGCGAGCTGTTCCTGTCGGAGCGGGCCGTCGAGAAGCACATCAACGCCCTGTTCTCGAAGCTCGGACTCGCCGAGACGACCGACGCCCACCGGAGGGTGAAGGCCGTGCTGCTGTTCCTGTCCGAACAGGGGGGCTAGCACCACCAACCCACGACCGGCTCCCACCCTGGGCGCCCACACCGGGGGACGCGACGATGGACAATGAGATGAACGCCACGGAGGGAACCACGCGGACCGTCTCGGTCCTCATCGTCGACGATCAGCTGCCGTTTCGTGCGGTGGCGCGGACCGTCGTCGGTCTCACCGCGGGGTTCAGCCTGGCGGGAGAGGCCGAGTCCGGCGAAGGCGCGGTCGAGTCGGTGCAGGAGCACCCGCCCGACCTCGTGTTGATGGACATCAACCTGCCCGGGATCAACGGCATCGAGGCAACGCGCCGGATCCGCGCGGCACATCCCGAGGTCGCGGTGATCCTGCTGTCGACCTACTCCGAGGCCGACCTACCGGCCGACGCGCGCGATTGCGGCGCGCTGGCCTACGTGCACAAGGAGGACTTCGGTCCCGCGGTGATTCGGGAGCTCTGGGAACGCCGCTGAGCCGCACCGATTGGACGGTTCCGCCCGTGGGTTCAAGGGGTCCGCAGGGGTGGGTCCAATCACTCACCGAGCGGGATCGTGCCGATGATCCGAGTGCCGCTCCCGATTGCGCTGTCAATCGTGAGCGAGCCGCCGATCGCGCCGAGACGGTCGCCCATGTTGACGAAACCGTGGCCCTGCGCTGCGCCCCGATCGGTGTCGAAGCCGGCGCCGTCGTCGGCGACCTCGAACCGCAGCTCACCCTCGGTCTCTGCGACGCTGATCGACACCCGCGCCGACTCGCCGGCGTGCTTCCCGGCGTTCTGCATCGCTTCGAGGCAGCAGAAGTACACCGCCGCCTCGGTCTCTGAGGCGTAGCGCCCGACGTCGGCGACGACCTCGGTGTGCAAGACGGCGCGGTTCGCGGCAGCACGCAACGCCTCGGGGAGCCCGCGGTCCATCAGCAGCGGCGGGTAGATGCCGTGCGCGAGCTCGCGCAACTGGGTGAGCGTCGCTTGCGCGTCGCCGCGCAGCTCCTCGAGCAGGCTCGCGGCCGCGGCGGGGTCGGCATCGATGACCTGGCGGGCAAGCCCGAGCTTGACCGCGAGCGCGACGAGGTGTTGTTGCGCGCCATCGTGCAGATTGCGTTCGATCTGGCGTCGTGATTGGTCGGCTGCGGCGACGATGCGCGCCCGCGACGCTCGCAGCTCCTCCGCCCTGCGCTGCAGCGCCGCGAGCGACGCTTGCAGCGCCGAGTCGAGCCGCAGGTTGTGCAGCGCCAGCCCCACCTGTCGGGCGAGCTCGGTGAGCACGCGGACCTCGTCGTCGTTGAAGGGCGCGGCATCGGAGTTCCGCTCCACAACGATCAAACCGAGCAGCGCGCCCGAGTGTGTCACGGGCGCAACGTGGACCAGCCGACCCTCGCGGCCCTCGAGCAGCGCGGGTACCCACACCTGCAGCCAGGCGTTGCCCGACACGCGGGCGCGAGCGACCACGGGCAGCTCCTCGGCCGACAGCACGATCCGGCGGCCGGCGCGATCCGGCACCGACGCGGCCAGGTCGAGCACTCCATCGGAGCCCGCCCAGACCTCCGACGCCCAAACCTCTGCCGCGGCGAGCTGCATGCTCTTCTTCAGGGACTCGGCGAGCTGCAGCAACAGCTCGTCCATCGGCACGGCCCGCGACATGCGACTGCCGAACGTCTCCAGCGCCTCCTCGGGTGACCGGCGCTCGCCGTACACGCGCTGGTGAGCGATCTCGTCGAGCCGGTGGCGGACGGGACCTGCGAACATCGCACCGAGCGCGGCCGCCACCATCGACAGGCCGAGGAGCGCACGCTCGTCGTCGGTCGCCGGGGCGCTCCCGAGCCCGAGCACGACCAGCACGTAGACGCCTCCGACCATGAGCGCGATGCCGCTGGCCACGATCGTGTGCACGAGCAGACGGTCGACGCGCACGGCCAGCCGGTCGGATGCACCGAGCGCGAGCGCGACCGGCACCAAACCCGTTCCTGCGACGGCCGCCGCGCCCGGCGCGGACGGCCAGCTCACGAGCGCCTCGAGCACCCACACCGCGAGCGCGAAGACACCGGCAACGACCGCGCCCCAGCCTGCCCACTGCAAACGCGCGCGATCCATGGCCGGCGCGCGACGGCACCGGTCCGCGAATCCGGCCACCCCGACGGTCAAGGCCACGAGCGAGAAGATCACGACCGTGCGCTCGAGGTCGTCCGCGTCGGAACGCACCCACACGGCGGCAACGACCGCGCCCACGTACCCGACGGTCGCGAGGAAGCCACGTACCCGAGTCCGCAAGCGGCCGTCCGGGAGGCCGAGCACCAGATGGAACGCGCACGCCGGCACGAGCATGACCCCTGCTGCTCGCGTCAGCTCCCACGCATCAGCCGGCTCGTCCAGCTGGGCATTCGCGAACATGGCGATCGCGGCGATCGCCGCGATCCCCGCGATCAGCGCGCCAAGAGGCTCGCGAGGCCGCAACCACGCCACCGCTGCGGCGGCGGCGGCCATCGCGACAACGACCACGGCAGCGACCGTGCTCAGTGCCGAAGCATCGTCGGCGATGACGGTCGCCGAGACCGCCGTCGCGATCGCACCGGCCGCGATCACCCAGACCGGCGCCGCACGCACCCGCCCGTTCGTATGCTCGAGGTCGACCGGCGAGAGCGGTGCGTGACGCCGGTTCAACGTGGTCGACATGACTACTCCGTTCGGAGGATCTCGGAAGGACGCAGGCGCGCCGCGCGCCGCGCGGGCGCCCACGCGAGCAGCAACGTCGCGGCAAGCGTCAACGGCGCGACCGCGAAGAGGACCGGCCACGGCCACGCCTGGTCGCCGGCAAAGCCGTAGGAATCGGCGATGCGATCCCAGACGAAGCGGCCGAGCAGCAGGCCGAGCGGCGCTCCGATCGCGATACCGAGCACCGAGATCACGGTTGCCTGCCAGCGCACGACGGCCCCGACGCCACCAGAGGTGAGGCCGAGCGCCCTCGCCACGCCGATCTCGCGCGCCCGTCTTCGCACGGTCACGGCGACGGCGTGACCGACCGCGAGCAACGCGACGAGGATGAGGAACCCCGCGAGCAGGCCAGGGAGCGCCTCCAGCTGCTCGAGGTCGTCGACCTCCACCGGAAGCACCGGCATGATCGGCGGCTGGCCACTGTTCAGCGCGGCCAGGTGCCCGAGCGCGTCCTCGCGGTCGACTCTCGGTTCGAGCCGCACCGCGATGTCGGACGACCACTCCGTGACTCCTACGCCGATCGCTCGCAGTCCGGCCTCGGAGAGGAGCACCCCTTCCGCGAGCGGGAAGCTGTCGCTCCCCGCCGGAAACAGCGCCTGGCCGACGATGTCGAACTCACGACCGTCGAGCTCGATGGGATCGCCGATGTCGAGGCCGTGCCGCTCGAGCGTCTGCGCGCCGAGCGCCACCTCGTCGCCCGCAACCGGGGCCCGTCCCCGAAGGACCGTGAACCCGACGTCGCCCTCGATCGCGCGTTGCGCGTAGGCGGGCTCCGAACGACCTTCGACCGCGATCCGGCCCTGGTACCAGATGCGCGCGGCGCCCGCGACATCGGGATGCTCGGCGACGAGCACGTCTGCGGCGGCTTCATTGTCGCTCGAACAGTCGCGATCTGCGCTGCACCCGTTCACGGACGCGTCCCAGCCGTAGCCGTACCGGCCCGGGTCGCTCGTGAGCCGCGTCAGCGCAGCGGCAAACGTGGTCGCCGCGAGAACACCGCACACACCGAGGGCGGCACCTGAAACCGCCGACCGGACCGGGATCGAGCTCTTGCGATCGCCGCGGTCGAGCGCGAACCAGATGCCGAGGCCGGCGGGCACGCTGCGCGCTCGGATGTTGCGAGATGCACGTCGTGCCCGGGCCCGAGACGCGAGCGTGCCGCCGACGATGCCCAGCGCGCCGAACACCACCACGAGCAGAGCAAGCACGGCGGCGCCGCCGAGCAGCACTGGCAGGTCGAACTGCGCACCCGGCTCGGGCTCGAACCTGCGGGCCGACGCGACGGGCATCACCGGGGAGATCGCCCATGCGCCCGCGATCGCCAGCAATCCTCCGCCGATCGCCACCGGTGCAACCGGCGCGAGCGCATCGAGCGCGCGACCACGCCGGTCGAGACCGAACGCATGCAGGATCGAACGCTCGTCGTCGCTGCCGGCGACCTGACGGGCCACGGCTTGTGCCACTGCGAGAGCGCCAAGCACTGCGGCGACGCCCGAAAACACCAACAGCCCGGTCGACAGCACACCCGCGGTGGTGTGCAACGCATCGGTCACCGCCGTGGCGGGGTCGAGGTCAGAGATCGTTTCGGCGTCGACGACGCCCGCGAGCGCTGCCTCGAACGCTTCGTCGGTCACACCGGGCGCATAAACGACGAGCATGCCCGGGAACGACGCGATCTCCGGTCCGACCTCTGCGTACAGGCCCTGGTTGGCGACCACGACCGAGGTCGCAGCATCCGCCTGGGCGACGTCGAACGGCCCGCGCGTGATGCCGACGACGTTGAGCTCGAGGCGCGGGCCTTCGAGGAGCGAGAGATCCGGCGGGTCCGACTCGAAGAGCCCGATGTACAGGTCCGCACACGTGTCGTCGGGCGACGGGCTCTCGGAAGAGGCCGAGAAGCAGCGGAACTGCTCGGCACTCACCGTGTGGATCGTCCAGCCGTCGCCAACCGCCAATGCGTGTCGCGCGGCCACGGACTCGGAGACCGCGATCTCGAACGGCTGGCCGGGCTCGGGTCGCCGGCCGTCGATGAGGAGATCGCGCACGACCTCGACGCCGAGCGCGCCGTCGACCGGCGCGAGGAAGTACAGGAACTGCGAGGCCGTCTCCGCGAAGCCCGTGAACCCGGCGAAGCCTGCGGCGAGGTCGACCTCCGGCAAGCCGCGGATCGCGGCGGCGGAATCGGCCGACGTTTCGTTGAACGACATGAACACGTCCATGGTCTTCGTCGTCGCGATGAAGCGGTCGACCGTGCTGCGCGTGCGGCGCGCGCCCGCCATCGCGCCGAGCACGACGGTACCCACGAGCCCGATGAGCAAGGTCAGCGCGATCAGCGTCGGCCAGCGGCGCCGCCATTCCGCGCGGGTACGCAACAGCGCGACGCGCATCACTCCGCCCTCAACACCGCGGCGGGACGCGTCCGGCTGGCGGAGCGTGCCGGGAGCAGGGCCGCTGCGTTCGCGAACGCGAGCCCGACGAGAACAACGGCGCCAACAGCGAGCGCTGGGGCCCGTGCGACGAATTGCACGCCGAGGTCGTGCGCCAACCAAGCCCACGCGGCCCTCCCGATCGCCAGCCCTACCGGGACGCCGACCATCAGCGCGATCGACACGGTGATCGAGGCCTGCCACGAGACCGTCGCCGCGAGCTGGCGGCGGCTGAACCCCAGCGCGCGACACAACGCGAGGTCGGCGCGGCGCCTCCGTACCGCCGTGGCGAGCAAGTGCACGAGCGCCGCGACCGACATGACGGCGAGGACGACTCCGAGCACAAGGGGGATGCCGCGCACGCGACCAAAGTCGACGAGCTCGGTGGGCTTGCGGGCGTCGACGACGGCAAGGTCACCCAGGCGTTCACGCAACGCCGTGACCGTCGCGTCGCGGTCGGCGCCTTCAGCGAGGTCGACGAAGAGGTACGACACGCCCCCACCGAACTCCGCGATCTGGGGAACGAGCCGGTACAGGCCGTCGAGGGTGAGGAACACACCGTCGCCGAGCCCGCTCCGGTCGCTGGTCGCGGGGAGCACGATCGTGCCGACGACCTCCATTCGCCGGTCCGCGAGGTTCTGCAGCGAAATGGCGACAGTGTCGCCGGTTGCCGCTCGGATCTCGCGCATCGTGCGGGCACCCAGCGCGACCTCGTCGGCGGCCGTCGGTCTTCGGCCCTCGAGCATGGGCGGCAGTGCCTCCCCGACGATTGGCTCGGCGACGAACAGGTCGACGCGGGTGCCGTCGACGACAACCTCGATGCCGCCGTCGCCGATGGCGGCGGCCGCGACCCCGGCCATGTTCGCGATCGCCGCGTCGGCGCGCGAAGCGGTCATGCCGGCTTCCCAGTCGGCGAGCGCGAAGTCCCACGTCGTGCCGTAGAGCCGCGGCGTGTCGAGCAGGTGGTCGAGGCTCGCGCCGAACGTCAGGGCTCCGACGACAACCGCGACCCCGAGCGCGACCGCGACCAGCGTCGTTCGCACCGGCACCGCCCGACGACCCCGCCCAGGGACGAGTGCGAAGTGCGCGCCGGTTACGCCGGGAACAGGGAGTCCAAGGCGAGCGGCGCGTGCGGCGAGCCTTCCCCCCCGTGCCGCATGACCCCGACTCGTGTGCGCGCGCGACGCCCATGCCACCGGAATGGCCACAAGCAACGCTGTGACGAGCCCGACGCCGGCCGCTCCGCCGAACACGAGACCAGCGTCGACGTCGAGCCCCGGCTCCGGTTCGGCGATCCGGGCGAGACCGCGCGGGAACATCGGCGAGAGCGCGATCGCCACGATCACGGCGACGAACCAGGCACCCGAGGCGACGAACGCCGCGCGCATACAGCCGAGGCTCGTCAGCTCTCGGCGCGTGCAACCGAGCGCGCGCAGATCGTTGGCGGCCGCCGATTCGTACACGGAGTTGCGCGCGAGCACCTGGCCGAGCACGAGCACGGCTCCCAGCGCGGCGAGCACCGCGAGCAACCACAGGGCGTTCGCCTGCACGCGCAAGGATCGCTGCAGCACGTCGCGCGTGCGCGCCTGGGTTTCAACCGGAAGATACGTCCCTTCCGGCGCCATTGCCTCCAGCTCGGCAACGACGCGATCGATCGCGCCGGAGCTGGAGTCCTTCCGAAGCCGTATCAGTGCGACGGGCGTCAGCGCATCGTCCTCGGGCGAGCCGAACGTCTCGCCGAACGCCGGGCTGAGCAACACGAGCAGCCGCCCCGTGCCGTATTGGGGCGGGAACTGTCCTGGGGCGGCGTACGTGCCGACGATGCGGACCTGATTTTCGAACGCATCGGCGAGGGCCTTGAACTCCTCGTAGCTCGCGAGATCTTCGGGTGGGAGGTCGGGTGGGAGATCGAGCCCCGGGTCGTACATTGGGAACGTGTCACCGACACGCAGGCCGTATTGATCGGAAAGCGCGAAGCTGATCGCGGCTTCGTCGGGCGCGCCGGCACTCGGCAGGCGACCGTCGAGCAGTTTCCATCTCGCGACGTCGCGTGAGAAGTGATCATCGCCGGGGACGACCGCACCGATCCCCGGTCCGATGTTCACGTAATGGAACGTGCCGCGCGCGACCTCCCTTACCTCGGGCAGCGCCGCGATATCGTCGAGATCGAGGACCGCGAAACCCTCGTTGCCGTCGTTCGCGTACACGACCTCGGCCGCGTCCTGCGCGGCGAGGAATCGGTCGTAGGCGGATTCGGTGCGACGCGCACCGGCGGCGATCCCGACGACGAGGCCGCCAGCGGTGCCGACGAGCAGCGCGAGCCCAGTCCACACCTTCCAGCGTGCTCGCAGCTCGGCCCGAAATCGATATCCAACCGCGCCCATGTCACTCAGCCCTCAATACCGCGGCTGGACGCAAGCGCGCGGCGCGGATCGCCGGCACAGCGGACGCGGCGATCGCGATCACGATCGCAGCCGGGATGACGATCGCAGTCGCGGTCCACCACGTCACCGGCTCGGGGACCACGCCGAGCCGCCGCGCATACTCGTGGAAGGTCATGCGGCCGAGCGCAACGCCGAGCGGCACGCCGGCGACGATCGGCACCACCATGAACGCGACGGCCTGCCAGCGCACGGCACCGCGCGTCTGGCGTCGTGTGTAGCCCAGCGCACGCAGCACCGCGAGCGGACCGCGGCTACGAAAGGTCGCTCCGGCGAGCAGATGGATCAGCACCGCGAGGCCGAGCACACCGAGCAATGCCGCGACGACAATCGGTGCCGCATCGACGCTCCCGATCGCGAGCTGGTCGGCGCCGACCACCGACTCCCGCAAATCGAAGAAGCCCGCCTCTGTCACATCGGTGCCGTCGGCAAGCACGAACGAGAGCGACGCGACGTCCGTGCCTGGCGCGAGTTGTAACCACAACGCGTCGGGCACGGAATACGTGTTGAGCCGCCGGATGCCGTCGAGGTCGAACAGCGCTCCGAATCCGACGCCCTTGGGGTCCACCGCGGGGAGCGCGGCGGTGCCGACGATGCGGTAGCGGGCCGAGGTCGGCACCGGTTCCTCCTCCCACTGGCCCTCGAACCCGTAGGCCTCGACCTCGTCGCCGACGCTGAGGCCGAGCTGCGAGATCGTCTTGGGGCCGAGGAGGACCTCGTCGGCAGCGACCGGGGTGCGCCCGGAGATGATGGACGGCTCCACGCCGTGGGATTCGAACCCGAACACGGCGGCCTCGATCCGATCGGGCCCGAGTTGCAGGGCGCCGGAACCCGCGATCGTCGACCAGATCGTTCCGGTCGCGTAGCCCTCGATCGCGGGATGTTGCGCGACGAGCTCACCGACCTCGCGTGCTGTCTCGCGCCGTGCGTCCTCGTCGTCGGTCTCGGGCAGCAGCAACCCGTTGTCCCAGTTGATACCGATCAGACGCGGCGTGGAGATGAGGTGCTGGGCGCCGGCGCTGAACGTCAGCGCGCCGACCAGCGCGGCAATCGCGATTGCCACCGCGGCAACGCCACCGGCGGCGGCGGACGCGCGTCCGAACGCGAGCCGGACACCGCACCACGCGGTGACCGGCAGCGAAGCCCCCCGCCCGACGAACCGCGGGCGACGGGTGTTCGCCGTCGAGATCCACCTCGTGCGCACCCGCAGGCACACCGGCAGCGCCGCGAGCACCACGACCGAAGCGACGGCGAGGGCGCCGAGCCCCAGCGTCCGTCCGGCGATGGCGATGCCCGGCGAGGGTTCGACCTTCCGTGGCGGCCCGATCGGGAACAACGGCGACAGCGCGACCGCCGCGATCGTGCCGACGGCCGCGGCGGTGACGGCGATCAACGCGGCGCGAACGACGGCGAGACGACGAAGGTCGCGACGCGTTGCTCCGAGCGCCCAGAGCGCCGGCTGCTCGACGGCGTCGAGCCTCATGCGGCGTGCGATCGCCGGCGTGAGCACGGTAGCCACCGCCAGCAGCCCGACGAGCGTGCTCGCGGCCAACGCGGCGGCATACGGACGGTGACCGTCTTCCACCGGCCCCGAGAGCTCGCTGACCGGAAAGGCGTCGACCTGCCAGCCGCGTTCCGCGAGCGGCTCGAGGAACTCCTCCGGCGTGGTCCCGTCTTGCAGGCGCACCGGCAACGCGACATCGAACGCAAACCGCTCGGCGCTGGCCGCGCGCGTGAACGCCGGGCTGAGGTGCACGCTCGAGAGGTAGAAGCCCGACGAGGGGCGGATCTCGGTGGGCGAGCGCTGGATGCCGACGATCGTGAGCTCGAACTCTTGCGCCGGGAACTCCTCGAGAACGGCATCGTCGGTGCACACTGGATCCGTGTTCGGGAAGGTCGCGCGCAGCGAGTCACCCGGCCGCAGGTCGAGCCGATCGGCGATCGTCTCGGAGATCACGACCTCGTCGGCTCGGGTCGGATCGGTCGCCCGACCGGCGACGATGCGATGCCGGTTGATCGAGCGTCCCCATTCGTTGTCGACGTCGCCGTAAATGTTCAGGTCACCGGGTCCCGAGTAGCAGTTGTCGGTCGGATCGACCTCGATCATGCGACCGTCGGCGGTGTACACGAGCCCGTCGTACCGGCGCACGAGCGCCGACGCCGCGACCGCGGGGTCCGAACGCACCTCGTCGATGCAACTCAGGTCGAGCTCGTCGGGGGAGCTCGAGCAGTTGACGCTCAGCAACAGGTCAGCGGCATCCTGTTCCTCCAGGAAGCGCTGGTACGCGGATTCGGTGCGGCTGACGCCGGCCGCACTCGCGCTCACCGCGCCGCCCGCCGCGCCGACGAGCAATGCAAGCCCGAACCAGGCCCGCCATTTCGTTCGCAGCTCGGCTCGGAACCGATACCGGACGGCGCTCATCATCACGCCTCCCGCTGCGAAGGCTGGGCGGACGCGACCGCGCGCATTACTCGGTCCTCAGCGCTTCGGCGGGCCGGAGGCGTGCGGCTCGCCAACCCGGCCACCAGGCCATCAGGTTGGCGAGCAGCAGCGTGACTGGCACGGCGAACACGACGGTGAGCCACGGCCACGCGGGATCGTCGGCAACACCGTACGCGTGCGCGATGCGCGCCCACACAGCGCGGCCGACAAAGAGGCCGGCCGGGAGCCCGACGATCGCGCCGACGAGGGCGAGGGTGGTCGCCAGCCACGCGACTGTTCGGCGCGTCTGCGCGGGTGTGCAGCCGATCACTCGCAGCACCGCGAGATCGCCAACGCGCCGCCGAACCGTCAACACGAGTGCATGGCCGACCGCGAGCAACGCGACGACCGACAGGAAGACGGCGAGCACGACGGGCAACTGGTCGATCTGCTCGAGCTGACCGACCTCGGCTGGCACCCGAGCGAGCGTCACGGGCTCGTCGCGGTTCAATCGCTGCAGCCGATCGAACGCGCGCTCACGATCGGCGCCACGACGCAGCGTGACTGCCATGGTCGTGAAGCCTTGGTTTTCGGACAGTGCACCGAATTCGATGAGATCGGCCTCGGAAAGCAGGGCGCCATCGGCGAGGGCGTAGCCGTCGTCGGTCGTCGGGAACAATGCCTGACCGACGACGCGAAGTCGGCGACCTTCCACGTCGACGATTTCCCCGATGCCCACGCCCGCATGTTGGAGCGTCTTGGCCCCGAGCGCGACCTCGCCGGTACCGATCGGCGCGCGTCCGTCGACGATCACGAATCCGGCACTTCCCGCGTAGGTGCGTTGTGCGTACGCGCCCACCGACCGTCCTGCCACCCGGGTGCGATAACCGAGCCACAGCCGTGACACGCCCTGGACATCAGGGTCGGCTGCGATCCGTTGCGCGTCCTCCTGTGCCGAGACGGCCGGGTCGTCGCGGGCCGGGTCGTCGACCGTTCCGCCCGAGATCGACACGTCCCAGCCGTAGCCGTATCGTCTCGCCTCGTCGCCCAGACGCGTCAGCGCCGCGCCGAACGTCCCCACTGCGACCACGCCGGCAACGGCGAACGCCACGCCCACCATCGCCGATCGCATCGGCACCGCCCGGTCGGCGCGCCTGCGACCGAGCGCGAAGCGTGTACCGACCGCGGCCGGAACGCTGCCCGACAGGCCGCGAAACGCCCACGGCCGTGCTGCGCCGGCGGGCGAGCGTCGGACGACCCAAGCGGCGGCGATCGCGGCAGCGCCGAGCACGATCAACGCCACCGAGAGTCCGCCGAGCAGCAGCACCGGCGCGTCGAACAGGAAGCCGGGAGCGGGTTCTGCCCGGCGCGCGATACCGATGGGCATGATCGGCGACAGCAACCATGCCCCCGTGAGCGAGAGCACCGCGCCCGCGACGGCAACGATCGTGAGCGGCGCGAGCGCGTCGATCGCCCGGGTCCGGCGCGTCGCACCCAGCGATCGCAGCGCAACTCGCTCCTCGGCTGAGACGGCGGCCTGTCGTGCCATGGCTTGGGCCACGGCGACGACACCGGCGAGCGCGGCAACGGCGCCGAACGCGAGCAGGCCGTTCGCGAGCACACTCACCGTCGAGTCGAGGGCGGCGAGCACGCCGGACGATTCGAAGAAGTCCGCGAACGCGTCGTTCGGGACAACGTCCTGCAGGGCACGTTCGAACTGTTCGATCGTCACGCCGTCTCGAAGTCGCACGAAGACGGCGGGTTGCAGATCGGCATCGGCATGCGCGTCGCGAAACGCCGGCGTGAGGAGCAGCAGAACCAGATCGTCGCTCCGGGCGGCGACGTCCCCGATGCCGCGCGTCACGCCGACGACCTCGAGTTCGACTTCCTCACCCTCGATCCGCGACGAATCGGGAGGTTGCTGGCTCAGAAATGCATCGAGTTCGACGCACGCGGCATCCTCCTCGGGCGCCTCGCCGAAGAGGCACGACACGTAGCGTCGGTCGGGCAGGAAGATCGGTAGCGTCCCTCCGACGTCGAGTTCGAAGCGCGCGGCGAGCGGTTCGGACAAGGTGATCTCGTACGGTGATGTCGGCCTCGCACGCCGGCCGCGCACGACCCGATCGCGTTGCAGCGTCTGCCCGAGCTGCCCGTCGACGGAAACCGCGGTCGGCAGATATCCGTCCGGCGGGACGACGAACACCGTGTAGGCACGATCGCCGACCTCCACCTCCGGCATTGCCAACACGTCGTCGGCGAGCACCAACGAGTCACCGGCGAGCACCGCAGTCGCGCTCACCGATCGAGTCACCTCATCGAGGCGCTCCATGCTGCTGCGGGTGCGGCGCGAGCCGGCCACGGTCGCCAATACGACCGAACCGACGAGGGCGACGAGCAGCGTGAGCGCGAGGAGTGAGGCTCGCCGGCGACGCCATTCGGATCGGAGCCGCAGCCACACCATCACTCGGTCCTCAGGGCATCGGCCGGTCGGTTCCGCACGGCGAGCCGGCCCGAGACGGAGCCGACCGCGATCGCGAGGGCGAGCGCCACCGCCGCGAGGGCGGCCGTCCACCGCAACGGCACGGCGAGGTCGTTGGCGACGCCGATCCCGTTGGCGATCCGTATCCACACCCAACGGCCGACCGCGACGCCGCACGGGATCCCGATCGCCGCGCCGACGGCGACGATCGCCGTGGCCTGCCATGGCGGAATCGCGCGCACCTGAGCCGGTCGGAGCCCGAGTGCCTGCAGGACGCCGAGCTCGTGGCGGCGGCGGCGCGAGGTGACGAGCACGACGTGCGCGAGCGACAGGGTGCCGAGCAGCCCGAAGAACAACCCGAGCGCGAGGGGCACGGAGCGGATGGCGTGCAGGTCGGAGACCTGTGACGGCGGTGTCGCGAATGCGTACGCGCTGGCCGAGAACCCGTGATCTTCGAGGAACGCGACGGCGGCGTCGAGATCGACTCCTGGCGTGACGCTCACCACGAGTCCCTGCTCACCTTCGCTCCGGCGATGCGCATCGAGGCCCTCGGGTGTGAACAGCGCGCCGTCGCCCGGCTCATTACCCTCCGGGAACACGACGCGCCCGACCACCACCAGCCTCGCGGGTCGATCGTCGGCCGCGCCGCCGTACGCCGGCGCGGCGGAGACGCGGTCGCCGATGCGCATGCCGAGGTCGTCGAGGGTCTGGCGGCCGAGCGCCACCTCTCCGGCTGTCGTGGGCGCGCGACCCTGCACGATCGACAGGTCGAGCGAGCCGGAGCGCACGTCGAGGCTCACACTCGGGACCTCCGCGCCGTCGAGCTCGGCGGTTGCGCGCGCGAGCACCGCGGCGGCAGCCAATCGGTCGTCGTCGGCGATGGCGTCGAGCGCGGCCAGCGCCTCCTCACGAGTGCCCGCATAGGAGCTGTCCTCGTTGAGCGAGCCGAAGTCGAGCGGCCCGAGATCCCACGTGTGCCCCCAACGCTCGGGAGTGCGAGCGAGCCGGTCGCCGCTCGCCGTGACCGCCGCCGAGCCGATCACGCCGGCGAACGCGAGCACCGCGGCGGTCATGGCCGTGCGCGCCGGGACTGCACCGCGGCCACGGCCCCGATCGAACGCGAAGCGCGCGCCCGCTGCCGGCACGACCGGAACGCCGAGACGCCTGAACGAACCCACCCCACCCGCGCGACGCGTGGCGGCCGACCGGGTCGGTCTGGAGCAGCGCCACGCCACGACCAGCGCGACCAGCGCGACGGATGCCGCGATGGTTCCCACGCCGGTGAGCAACACGGTACCGTCGATCGCGATCCCGGGCTCGGGCTCGGCCCGGCCCGCAAGCCCGAACGGGAACCACGCCGAGGCCGCCACCGCGACGAGCACGGCCATGATGCTGCCGAGCGCCGCGGCGGGAAGAAGACTCAGCGTGAGGATGACTGCGCGTTCACGCCGGGTGCAACCGAGGCTCCCGAGCGCGACGAGGTCGGCGGCCGTCGCCGCCACCTGGCGCGTGATCGACTGCGCGGCGACGAACGCTCCCGCGACCGCGGCGACGACCGCGAACACGAGGATCGCGACGACGAGCACATCAAGGCTGCGGTCGGTCGTGTCCTGGATCTGGCGCGCGGACCCGATCAGCAGCACCGTGTCGAACGGCACCGAGCCGTGGATCGCCCCCGTCACGACATCCTCTCGGGCGCTTGGATCGAGATCGACGATCGCCGCCCTGTCCCATCCACCGACAGTCGCCGAGTAGCGGTCGTAGAACGCCGACGACGCCAACGCCGCCGGGTTGTTCTGGCTCGGATCGGTGTTCAGATCTTCGGGTAGTCGTGTGATCCCGACGACCTCGAGGTGCAACTCCGGGCCATTGCCGACGATGTCGCAGCCCCCGCCCGCCATGAGACACTCGAACTCCGCGTTGTCGAACGTCGGCCCCGAGAGCGTGTCGCCGATCGTGAGATCCAGCTGTGCGACGGCCTCTTCGTTGAGCGCGACCTCGTCGGCATCGCGTGGCAGTCGGCCATGGAGCACGCGCGGCGTGTCGAACTCGGCGAGCCAGCGCGATTCCGGGCTTGCCCGAACGCCGAAGTCGAACTCCGAGCCGACGTCGACGAAGAAGAACTTCTGCGGCGCGACCGCACGCACACCCTCGACCTCGGCCAGATCGGAGAATACCGAAGCGGGTTCGATGCCATCACCGAGGCTGTCGATCTCCAGATACAGGTCGCTCGTGTTCGACGCGGCGAGGAACCGATCGAGCGCCGTCGAGGTTCGACGGGCGCCGGCAACCGCCGCGATCACGACCGATCCGGACACGCCGATCATCAGCGCGAGCCCGAACAGCGCGATTCGTCGACGGCGTACCTCCGCCCGGGCGACGAAGATCTTGAAGCCCATGTTGAAAGTCAGATCGATGTGCTGGATGGAGTGCTCGTCGATGCGCGGGCGAGGCCGTCGTCGTCGATCCGGCCGTCCTTCATCAGGACGATGCGATCGGCAGCGGCGGCGACCTCGTCGTTGTGCGTCACCATCAGGATCGTCTGCCCGTCGGAGTGGAGACGCCGGAACAGCTCGAGCACCTCGCGACCGCCATCGGAATCGAGCGCGCCCGTCGGTTCGTCGGCCAGCAACAGCGTCGGCTCGTTCGCCAGGGCCCGCGCGATCGCGAGGCGTTGGCGTTGACCGCCCGAGAGCACGGCGGGGACATCGGATGCCTTGTCGCCCAGACCGAGGAGGTCGAGCAGGTCGCGAGCCCGTGTCTCGGCCGGCTTGCGTTTCGTGCCAGCGATCATCGCGGGCAGCACGACGTTCTCGAGCACGGTCATGCCCTCGAGCAGGTTGAAGAACTGGAAGACGATGCCGATGTGACGGCGGCGCATCCGCGCGAGGTCGTCGTCGCTCTTGCCGGTCACCTGCTCGCCGGCAAGGATGATCTCACCTTCGTCGGCGGTGTCGAGACCCGCGATCAGGTTCAACAGCGTCGACTTACCGCAGCCCGACGGGCCCATGATCGCGATGAACTCGGCAGCGGCGACGTCGAGATCGACGCCGCGCAGCGCCCGTACCGGCGCGAGCTCGGCCTCGAACGTCTTGCGTACGCCGCGCGCAACAACGACGGGACTCGCGTCCGCTTCGGTCAAGGTCATGACGCCCTCCTCAGGGTGGCGGGTTGCTCACAGGGATGTGCCCATCGGCTGGCCAGTCGCCGGTTGGCCGGTGACCAGCCTGAACGTGTTCACAGGAGTGTCTCGTCCCTTGACCAGCTCGGGTGCCATCGGCTCCAGTGCCAGCGACTCGAGCAAGCTCGGCGACACGAGCGCTTGCACCGTCGCCTCGGACAGCACGGTCGTTCCGGCCGGTCGCGCCAAGTCTTGGAGCCGTTGTGCGAGGTTCACGGTATCCCCGACGACCGTGTATTCGAGCCGCTCCTCCGAGCCGAGCAGCGCGGCGGCGACGTCGCCCGTCGACAGACCGATGCCCAACCCAAACGGAGGAAGACCCTCGATCGCCCACGCTCGGTCGACATTCGACTGGTACTCGTGCATCGAGATTGCCGCGGCGAGCGCGCAATCCGCATGTTCCTCTGTCGGGAACGGCGCACCGAACACTGCCATAACCGCGTCGCCGACATACTGCATCACGGTGCCGTCGTGTTCGAGGATCGCCCGGTTCATCTCCGATCGGTGCTCGTTGAGTTGGCGCGCGAGCACGGTCGGATCGGCGTGCTCAGCGATCGATGAGTAGCCGCGCACGTCCGACATCAACACTGTGACTGTAAGGCGCTCGGTCGCGCCGAGATTGCGACCGTCGCGCCGCAATTTCTCGGCCAGGCCGCCCGGCAGCAGCCGTGACAGGGTCTCGCCCTGTTCCTCACGATCGACGATCGCCTTCTGCAACAACCGGAGGCGGCGCAACGCGCTCTCTCGACCCGCGCTCGCTCCCTGCGCGAGCTTGAGGAACAGTCCTTCGATCGCATCCTGCACCGTCTCCGCCGAGGTGCGGCGCGTGGCCGCGATCGCCTTGACCGGACGTCCCTCCGCGATCCAGCGCAGCAGCTGGTCCTCGCTCTCGTCGAGCTCACCGTCGCTGCGAGCCGGAACGACCAGCGCCTGCACGATCGCGGGATCGAGCATCGAGCCACCGGTCGCGACCTCGCGCACCGCGCGCACGAGCTGATCGCCGTCGCCGACATGATCCTTCAGGAGGTACGCGTAGCCGGCCGCGCCCTCCGACAGCAACGAGATCGCGTATTCCGGTTCGTCATACTGCGACAGCACCACGACCCCGGTCCCCGGGTGGCGCTTCCGCACGATCTTCGCGGCTTCGATGCCTTCACGTTGGAAGTCGGGCGGCATCCGGATGTCGGTGACGACGACGTTGGGCTCTGCCGCGAGCGCGCCGTTGACGAGCTCGTCGAAGTCGGCCGCGACCCCCACGATCTCGAAGTCGACCTGCGCGGCCAGCAACGCTCGCACGCCTTCGCGCACGAGCACGCTGTCGTCGGCCAGGAAAACGGTGATGGCCGGAGTGCCTTCCCCGCGGGCAGCTTCCACCCTCGCAGTCGACCGCGTTTGGCGGATCGGGGCAAGGGGGCGCGCCCCCGGCAACCGGTGGTGCTACCACCCCTCGAGCACACCGGCACCCCACCTTTCGCCGACGTACCCGACTCCGTACCGTACGAGGTGACACAGGAGCGCCACCGGGACACGGGGGGATCGACCATGAATCTCGAATCGACGAAGCTCGAATCGACCATCACGACGTTGTCATGGATCCCGTCGGAGGCAGTGACCGGGCTCAACCGCCAGGTCTTTGACACCGGTGTCGCGCACTACGACCCTCCGCCGCCCGATGTCATCGACGATCTCGAGCAACTGCGCGACGACGACCGCTTCCGCTTCGCCAACCGGCTGCACGCGTGGATCGAGGTCGAGTCCGGTCGCATCGTCGCCGCCGGCTACGCCGACGACAGCCGCGGCACGATGGGCAACACGACCGTTCGGCTCGGACGGCACGCCGCGACGTTCGCCGCGCCCGCGCTACCCGACCTGCAAATCGAGCCCGTCGTCGAGGCGACCTCTGCGCGCTTCGTGCAGACCGTCGGTGGGCACACCGCGCTGCCGGCGCCGCGCCGTGTGAACCGACCGCCGTTCGTCCAGTTCCGCGCGCCGCTCGTATGGACGACACTCGAGCTGGTACTCCACGCCGATGGTCGCGTCGAGCAGACGCTGAGCGGGGCGAGCACGTTCCCTCGCCACTGGATGTTCGACGCCGAGGGCAAGCTCACGGCGAAGGCCGGGCTCGCGGACTTCAAAGACTGGTACCGCAAATCGTTCGGGAGGCAGACACCGTGGGGGCGGAGCGACTCCGCCGCCTACGTCACCACGGTCGAGACCGCGCTGGAGCGTGAGCTCGCCACGTCGATCATGCGCGGCGGCGAGCGACCGGAGATGCGCAAGCTCAAGGCAGGTGCCGTGCTGACCGAGCAAGGAACGGCTGGCAATGAGCTGTTCCTCCTCCTTGACGGCGTGCTCGCAGTCGAGGTCGACGGCGAGGTGATCGCTGAGGTCGGACCGGGCGCGATTCTCGGCGAACGAGCATTGCTCGACGGCAGCCAAGGGCAGCGAACCTCGACGCTCCGCGCGGTGACGAAGGCTCGTGTGGCGATCGCCCGCGGCGATCAGATCGACCGCGACCGGCTGGCCGAGATCGCGGTCGGGCATCGCCGCGAAGACGAACGCTGAACCGCGTGGAGCTGCTGTTCTGTGGCGTCCGCGGATCGACACCCGTCTCCGGGGCCGAGTTCTTGCGAACCGGCGGCAATACCTCCTGCGTTGCTCTCCGGGCGCGAGATGCATTGCGGCCCCACCTCGTGCTCGACGCGGGGACCGGCCTGCAACGACTCGCACGCGAGTTCGCCGGTGAGGCATTCGTCGGCACGATCCTGTTGACGCATTTGCATTGGGACCACGTGCAAGGCCTCCCGTTCTTTGCTCCCGCCGATCGAGCCGACGCTCGCACCACACTGTGGATGCCCGCACAGGACGAGAGTCGGAGCGGTGCCGGAGAGGATGCCCGAGCAGTCCTCGCCCGCGCGCTCTCTCCCCCGCACTTCCCGATCAGCCCCGACGGCTTGTGCGGCGAATGGTCGTTCCGCGCGCTCGCCGAGGGCGAGCACACCATCGAGTCGCTGTCGATCGTCGCGCGCGAGATCCCGCACAAGGGGGGACGCACCTTCGGGTACCGGGTCTCGGACGGCATCACCACGATCGCGTACCTCCCCGACCACGGTCCCGTCGCCGGCGTGTCGCCGAGCGGCGCGGCGGTCGAGCTCGCCCGCGGCGTCGACGTGCTCGTCCACGGTGGCCAGTTCCTCGCGTCAGAACAAGAGATCGCGACTGCGTACGGTCACGCCACGGTCGACGACGCGCTGCAGCTCGCGCAGATCGCTCAGATACGAACGCTCATCCTCACGCACCACAGCCCTGCGCGCGACGACGACGCGGTTGACGCGATCGTGGCGGACGCCTCCGCTCGCGCCGGCGCCATCAGGGTGCTGGGCGCCCGCGACGGCCTCCGCCTCGAGGTAGGCGCGTCGAGAGCGAGCGCATAGCGCCGCCGATCACGGCACCTGTCATGATTTGTGGTCGTGGACGCGGAAGGATTCCGATGCCTTGACCCGAGGGTCCGCGTGCTGTGGACGATCGGTGCGGCCGGTTCGGTGCTGCTGATCACGCTCGCGTCGCTCGTGGCGCTCATGATGTCGGCAGCGTCGAGCGCAGCCATCGCCGCGGCGGCCCTCGCGGGTGCCGGCTCGACCGTTGTCGCGGCTCGGTGGGCACGGGCCGCGTACGTCCGTTGGCGTTGGTCGGCGGGTGCACGCGCGCTCGAGCTGCGCCACGGCGTCGTCATCGCGCACCACTCGGTCATCCCCTATCACCGCTTGCAACAGATCGACATCGTCCGCGGCCCGCTCGAGCGTGTCCTCGGGCTGGCGACGCTCACGCTGCGGACGGCCGCAGCCACCACCGACGCGCAGATCCCGGGGATCGACGCCGCGGCCGCCGATGCGCTCCGCCGCCTCCTGCTCGAGCGCGCGGGACATGACGACGCCGTCTGACCCCCAATCGACGACGCGCGCCGGGAGGCAACGCACGCACCCCTTGACGGTGCTCTTCGGTCTTGGCGGTGTCGGGTTCGGCCTGGCGCTGGGCACGGCGCTCGAAGGTGCAGACGTGCTCGCACTGGTGGTCGGGCTCGGTGGTGCGTTGCGCCTCGTCGGCTGGTTCTTCCGAACCTACGAGCTGCGCGACGACGATATGGTGATCTCGGGCGGCGTGTTCACACGCCGCGAACAGGTCGTGCCGTACGACCGCGTACAGCAGATCGACTTCCATCGCGGGCTCGTCGCGCAACTGTTCGGTCTGACCGAGCTCCGCATCGATACCGCCGGCTCGCAGGCGGGCCGCGTCTCCCTGGCCTATCTCGACCACTCGGTGGCGGAGTCGATCCGGACGTGGGTGCTCGCGCACCGCGATGCCACTCGCGAACCGGGTTCCGCCTCAGACCGTGGTTCGGGGTGGGACGCAGCCGCGGTTCACGACGCCGACGGTGCGCCACAGCTCGTCTACGCCTTGTCGCCCAGCCGGCTGCTGCTCGCAGGCGCGACGACGAGCGCTCCGGTTCTGCTCCTCGCTCTCTATTGCATCGGTGTGATGCTGGTCGCGCCCCTCGCGCTCGGCGGCCGAGACGCCGCGCTGCGAGTCGTCGTCACGTTGTGGCTCGGCGGAGCGATCGTGGTCGCGGTGGCGGCGGCAAGCGCTCTCGGTCACCTCCTCACCTACGCACGATTGCGCTTGTCCAAGCACGGCGAGGATCTCCAGGTCGACTACGGGCTCTTCGAGGTGCAACACCTCACCGTGCCGCGCCGGCGGGTGCAGCACGTGACCATCGCCGACAACCCGCTGCGCCGCGCGCTCGGCATCGTGTCGCTCACGGTGCGTTCGGCAGCCGCCGGCGGCGGTCAGAACGCGACGAACTTCACGATCGTCGCGCTGCCACGCGCCCACGTCGCCGAGCTGCTCGCGTTCGTGCTGCCATCTGCCCCGCTCATGCCGTTCCCCCGCGTCCGGGAACGGCCGCCGTCCGCCGCACGGCGCGCGGTGCTGCGTCGATCGCTGCTGCTCGCGGTACCGGCCGGCCTGGTCGCCGCCATCTGGTTTCCTGTTGGCGTCGCGTCGCTCCCCGCGATCGGGCTCGGGATCGCGTGGGGACGCGTGGCGCACCGGAGAGCCGGCCACATCGTGACCGAGACGGTCGCGATCTTCAGCGCGGGCGCCGTTGCGCACCAAACACACATCGTGCCGATCATGAGGGTGCAGAGCGCGCGGACGCGCTCGTCGCCACTCCAGCGTCGCGCAGGTCTGGCGACCTTGTCGCTCGACGTCGCAGGAGCAGCACCGGGCCTCTACGACATGCACGCCCCGACCGCGGCCGAGCTGCGCGGCGAGGTTCCGCTCGGGCGGTGACCGTGCGCGTCCCACTACAGTTCGGCGTCTCGAGAGTCGGGAGCGTCATGAGACGTTGGCGCGTCGTGCTCATCGCGAGCGCAGTGTCGGTGTTGGTGTCGAGCTGCCAGCTCTACGGCTGGGGCGCGAACCCGTACGGTCAGCTCGGCAATGCGCTCACCGAACCGCGGCTGTTCCCGACACAATCGGGGATCGGCGACGATTGGTTGAAGCTCGCGGCCGGGGGCGGTCACGCGTGCGGGATCCGCGAGGGCGCGACCCTCTGGTGCTGGGGGAACAACGCGAGCGGCCAGCTCGGCGACGGCACCACAACGAACCGCCCCAGCCCCTCGCAGATCGGCGCCGCGACAAACTGGAAGCACGTAGCGTCCGGCAACTCCCACGGCTGTGCGATTCGCAAGGCGGGCACGCTGTGGTGCTGGGGCGAGAACGGCCAGGGGCAGGTCGGCGACGGCACCACCACGAACCGCACCAACCCCACCCGGATCGGCGCCGACACCGACTGGGCCAGCGTCGATCTCGGCGTCGACCATTCGTGCGCGATCCGCACGACCGGCAGCCTCTGGTGCTGGGGCTACAACGGCCAGGGGCAGGTCGGCGACGGCACCACCACGAACCGCACCAGCCCCACCCAGATCGGCGCGGCGACCAACTGGCAGCGCCCCGGCCCCGGCAGCTACCACACCTGCGCGATCCGCACGACCGGCAGCCTCTGGTGCTGGGGCTGGAACAGCGACGGTCAACTCGGCGACGGCACCACCACGAACCGCACGACCCCGACCCAGATCGGCGCGGCGACCAACTGGGCCGGCGTCGCGGGTGGCCGCCTCCATACGTGCGCGCTGCGGACCGCCGGCGCGCCGTGGTGCTGGGGCGACAACGCCGACGGTCAGCTCGGCGACGGCACCACGACACCCCACCTCGCACCGGTCGAGATCTCCGCCGGCTCGTCGTGGAAGGCCGTCGACGCCGGGACCAGCTTCACATGCGCGCTGCGGACCGCCGGCACAGCGTGGTGCTGGGGAGCGAACGGGAGCGGTCAGCTCGGCGACGGCACCACGACCTCGCGCGACACGCCGACCCAATCGGGCGTCGCCGCGAACTGGCAACTGCTTTCGGTCGGCGCGGCGTTCACGCTCGGGCTGCGAAGCGACGGCGACCCCGACAGCGACGGCGATCGATTACCGGATCAGGCAGAGACGAGCACAGGCGTGTTCGTGAGCATCGTCGACACCGGCACGAACCCCAACGTCGCCGACACCGACGGCGACGGCATCGACGACGGCGACGAGGTGCTCGGCACCCTCGACGGGCTGTCGCTCGCGAGCATGGGCGCGAGCCCGCTGAAGCGGAACATCCTGCTCGAGTTCGACTGGTTCGACGACGCGAACGAATGCGCCGCGCACAGCCACCGCCCCACCCCCGCTGCGGTCGCGACGTTCGAGGCGGCATTCGCCGGTGCCGCGACCCCCAATCCCGACGGAAGCACCGGCATCGATGTCATCAGCGACTACGGGCAGGGCGGCGCGTTCAACGGCGGCAACCTCGTCGCCGACACCGACGGCGTGATCGCGGGCGGTGTCGCCGGTGCCGACTTCCTCGACGCCAAGGCCGCGAACTTCGCGGCGAATCGCAACGGCTACTTCCACTACGTGCTCCTGCCCCACCGGTACAACACGAACAGCACGAGCTCGGGGCAGGCGGAGCTCCCGGGTGACGACCTCATCGTGTCGCTGTATTGCTTCGGGACCACGACGAACGTCGCGAACACGATCATGCACGAGCTCGGGCACAACCTGAACCTTCGGCACGGCGGCAACCTGAACACGAACTACAAGCCGAACTACAACTCGGTGATGAACTACCGCTACCAGTTCCCCGGCGTCGACAACAACTGCACCCCGCCGGGCAACGGGGTGCTCGACTACTCCTACGGCGTCCGGATCACGCTCAACGAGAACAACCTCGACGAACAGGCGGGCATCTGCGGTGGAACGCTGTTCCCCGTGGATTGGGACAACAACGCGATCATCAGCTCGGGCGTCGTGTTCGATGTGAACGGCGACGCCCTGTTCCAACTGCTCGCGGACTACAACGATTGGGCGAACGTCAGCTTCGGTGGCCTCGGCGACGGCGACGGCAACGCCCCGCTCGACACCGTCGAGATCGTCACCGAGCAGGACGTTCCCACCGCTCGTTAAGGTCTGCGCACCGCGGCGAACACGGCATACAGCGGATCCCCGCGGTGGTCGGCAGGTGTGCACCGCCGCGAGACGGGGTCAGCGTAGTGGCCAGCCGCTCGGTAGTAGTCGGCCACGATGCGCTGATGCGAGGCGCTGTCCGAGTACAGCCACCCGTGTACTGCCTTGGTCGGGAACAACCGGTTCGAGAATGTGCACACGAAGAGCCCGCCGTCGCGAACGACACGGGCGACCTCGCAGAACACATCGAACGGCCGCGTGAGATAGTCGACGGAGACACAGCAGGCGGCGTGGTCGAAGCTGTCGTCGTCGAACGGGAGCGACGGATCGGCGTTGAGGTCGTGGACGACGCGCTCCGACGCCTGCGGGTTGGCGGCCAGCTCCTGCTCGTTCATACCGAGCACGGTGAGGTGGTCGGGTCCCGTGCGGAAATGCGAGACCCACGAGCTCATCAGGTCGAGCACCGACCCCGAGATGCCGAGCTCCTCGTACAGCGCGCCCACCGCCGCGATCGCCTGGTCGTCGATGTGGGTGACGAACCGAGGAAACGCATAGAACTCGGCATCGGCGTGTTCGTCGCTACGCCCGAAGAATCCGGACGGGAACGTCATGCGCTCGCGAACGCGCCGGTCTCTCAGACCGGCCGTTCGCCACGAAGGGTGATGCGCTCCATCTTTCGCAACCCGTCGGGGTTGTCGGCAACAACCCGGTGTTGTGTGCAGCAGTTGTCCCACATCGCGATCGTGTCGCGCTCCCAGTGGAACCGCACCTGGTACTCGGGCTGCTGACAATGCTGGTGGAAGAACGACAACAGCGCGAACGATTCCCCTCCGCGCAATCCCTCGATCGAACGCGTGAACACCGGGTTGACGAACAACGCCTTGCGGCCGGTGGCCGGATGTGTTCGCACGACCGGATGGCAGCTCGTGATCGACTCGCCGCTCGTGTCGCCGCGAACGAACCCGGCGCGAGGCGCGCTGTGAACGGCAACGAGCTCGGACGCAAAGCGCTGCATTGTCGGCGACAGGCCACCGTACGCGGCCTCGAGGTCGATCCACATGGTGTCGCCGCCGACGTCGGGCACCTCGAGAGCGTGCAGGATCGAGCCCATCGGCGGGCACTCGGAGAAGGTGACGTCGGTATGCCAGCCGGAGGCCAGGTAGCGGGTCCCGGTGTCACCACCGCTGTAGAGCTCGACGAAGTCGGGATCGGACGTGACCTCCTTGAGGAACGGGTGTTGCCAGATGTCACCGAAGGAGCGCGCGAACCGCTTGTGCTGCTCGCGATCGATCGGCTGGTCGCGCAAGAAGAGGACCTTGTGCTCGTTCCACGCCGCGGCGAGCTCGCCGACGGTCTCCGCGTCGAGCTGCTCGCGCAGGTCGACGCCACTCACCGTCGCCCCGAGGGTGTTCGTCAACGGCGCAACGTCGATCCGTGTGTACCCCATGACCACGAATTCTTGCAGGTCAGCCGAGCGCCCGCTCGCCGGGCACGAACCCCGACTCATAGGCGTAGATCACCGCCTGGACACGATCACGCACGCCGAGCTTCGCGAGCACGCGCGAGAGATGGGTCTTGGCTGTTGCTTCGCCGACGCCGAGCCGGCGCGCGACCTCGGCGTTGGTCATCCCCTGCGCGACGAGCGCGAGCACGTCCTTCTCGCGCTCGGTCAGGCGTTCCAGCATCGTCGGGTCGCCGCGCGGCTCGCGAGGAGAGAAGCGGGCGAACACCCTGCCGGCGACCTTCGGGTCGAGCACCGAATCGCCGTTCGCGATGCGCCGAACCGCTGCAACGACCTCCTCGGGCGTCGAGTTCTTCAGCAGGAACCCGGCCGCGCCCGAGCCGAGCGCGCCGTACAGGCCGTCGTCGTCGTCGAACGTCGTGAGCACGAGCACGCGGACGTCGGCCAGCGTCCCAACGATCTCGGCCGTCGCATCGATCCCGTCGCGACCCGGCATGCGAACATCCATCAGCACGACGTCGGGTCGTTCGCTTCTTGCGAGCGCGACGGCCGCGGCACCGTCGCCCGCTTCGCCAACGACCACGACTCCGGCAGCTTCGAGGATCGTGCGGAACGCCGCGCGCATGAGCGGCTGGTCGTCGACGAGCGCCACCGTGAGTGTCATCGTCGCGGCAACAGCGCTTCGACGGCAAAGCCTCCGCCGGCATCGGTCGCGGCGGCAAGGACACCGCCGAGGAGCTCGACCCGTTCCGCCATTCCCACGAGCCCGCGGTGTGCCACGCCGTCGGAGGACGTTGCGCGCGCAGGGCCCGGGTCTCGCACCGCGACCCGTACCCGCCTTGCATCGACCTCGATCTCGACGGCGACCGTGTTCGCGGACGAGTGGCGGGCCACGTTGGTCAAGGCTTCCTCAATCACGCGGTAGCAGCACAGCGAGAGCATCGGCTCGAGATCGTCGTCGCCGCCCTGCCCGCCGAGCTCGACATCGAACCCTGCCGCGCGCCACCGGTCGAGGAGCGCCGGGAGCTCGCGCAACCCCGGTTGCGGTGCTCGGCCGTTTGTGCCGTCGAGCGGCCGGAGCACGTCGAGGAGTTTGTGCATCTCGCCGACCGCGTCGCGACTCGATGCCTCGATCGCAGCAAGGGCGGCCCGGGTCGACTCGGGCGACCGACCGAGCGCCGTCCGCGCGGCGCCGGCCTGCACTCCGATCAGGCTGACGTGGTGCGCCACGACGTCGTGGAGCTCGCGCGCGATTCGAGTGCGCTCTTCCACGATCGCGCGCCGGGCACGCTCGTCGCGGTCGCGCTCGGCTTCGAGCAACCGGCGCTCGACCTCTTCGACATAGAGACGGCGAGCGCGCGCCGCGTACCCCGTCATGAGGGGAAACGCGACGAGCGCAAGGCTGAACGCGCCTGCGGCGAACACGCCGCTCCCGTCGTTGATCGCCGCACCGCCGATCAACACGCCGAACACCACCGCTACCCAGAACGCGAGCCGCGGCCGCGTGCACCACGCGCCCGCTGCGTAGAACAGCAGCATCAGCTCGATGCCGACCTGCATCGCGAACAGCCCGGGCTCGTCGACGCCGTTGCCGACGACCGCGACGCCGAGCAGCGCGAGCAGCATCAGGAGCGGTCGGGTACGTCGCCACCAGAGCACCGCGGCCGCGGCGGCGGCGCACACGATGATCCCGGCGCCGACGGCCGCGGCCTCGACCTCCGCGTTCGTCCTGGCGGCGACGTGCCCGATCACACCGACGACGAACACGGAGACGACCAGCGTCGCATCGAGCACGTTCGCAGCGGCCGGATTGCGCAGCCAGGTCGGGACCGGCGCCGGCCCGCGAAGTGCCATCCCCCGAAAGTCTACGAACGTCGCCCGTCAGCGCCTGCCAGCACGGCGGGCCGGCGAGTTGCCGAGGCCGCCATCTGCCGCAGCCCGCGACCCGTCATCGTCCACACGTCGCGAGCCGCGATCATCGGGTGGCGCACCATGCGCAGCGGGTTCCGGAGCCCGCGGAGCGGATGCCAGATCTGCGCTGCGATTCCCTCCGGGATGGGATCGTCGACGCCGTAGCGCACCGGCCGCCGGTCGGCGGGCATGAAGTAGGTGCCGAACAGGAGATCCCACAACGGGAGGAACACCGAGTAGTTCGAGTTGTGCGCGCCGAGCTCGTTCGCGTGGTGCCAGTGATGGAACTCGGGCGTGATCACGATCCGGTGCAGCGGGCGCCAACGCCACCGGACGTTCGCGTGCAGGAACAAGCCCGTCACGATCTGCACGACCACCAGTGCCCCACTGAACTCGGGGCTGAAGCCCGCAACCAGCAGGAGCACGAAGGCGGGCGCGAGCAACACACCATCGAGCGGGTGGTTGCGGAAACCGCTCACCCAGTCGAGATGCTCGGTCGAGTGGTGGATGCGGTGAAACCGCCAGAGGAACGGCACCTCGTGCCCGAACCGGTGCGCCCAGTAGATGACGAGATCGAACAAGACGATCCCGAGAAGCGCGCGCGGGGCGGTCGGGATCGCGAGCACGACCGGCCGGAGGAGCAGCCCGGGGAGCCACGCGAACGACGCGATGCTCACAACGAGGCCGACCACGATGCCCACGACACCGAGCGGACCGGCGGTGAGCGCGTAGGCGATGTCGGTCCCGACGTGTGCGCGCCGCACCGGTTGACGGTGGCGGGGAAACAGCTTCTCGAACGGGACGACGATCAGGAACAAGAGCCCGAGCACGAACAGCGGCGAGCGGTCGAACACCAACACGGCGGCGATCCCCGCGGCGACCAGGATCCGTAGCAGCATCGTGGGAGCGTGCGCCGGCACCCGGAGCGTGTCGTCCCCCGAACGGCGGACCTCTCGTCTCGCCCGCTCCGAACCGAACTTGCGTCAGAAAGCCGTACCGGGGGCGGTCAAGTGACGCAAGTTCGGGGAACGACGCCGGCAACGACTCCTCATTGGCCGAAACCGAAGGCGCCCGCCGCGCGCAACCGGTCGGCGAACGACGCCTCGTAGGCGTCGAGCGGTGTCTCGCGCACCATCGTGTCGAGCAGGACCGCATCGTCGCCCACGAGAATGCGCCACTCGTCGTTGCGCACGCCATCGAGGATGACCGTCGCGGCCTGCGCCGCGGTCATCGGTGCCTGGTCGCGGAAGAACTCGGCCTGCATCTGCATTCCCGTTCGGAGATCCTCGTCGCTCGCGCCCGACAGGTCGAGGCCTTGGCGCGCGAGTCGCTCGCGGACCTGGTCGAGCTGTTCGTGGGTCATCTCCTTCGGATCGCGCCCGAGGATTCGCCCGGAGTTGATGACGATCGAGGTACCGATGTGCCCTGGCATCACCACGGACGCCCCGAGGTGCGGTGCGTTCAGCCGGAAGTCGGTGATGAGCGCCTCCGTGAAGCCCTTCACGGCGAACTTCGCGGCGCTGTACGCCGTGTGCGGGAAGGTCGGTCCGATCGAGGCCCAGAATCCGTTGACGCTGCTGGTGTTGACGACATGGCCTTCGCTGCTCGCCATGAGCATCGGCAGGAAGGCTCGCGTGCACGCGTACACGCCGCCCCAGCACACCGCGAACGTCTTCTCCCATTCGTCGCGGTCGTCGAGCACGAAGCTGCCGCCGCCGCCGATCCCGGCGTTGTTGAACAGGAGGTTGATGTGGTCGGTCGAGTGCTCGGTGGCCATCGCGTCGCGGAACGCGAGCACCTGCTTCTCGATCGACACATCGGCGACGAAGGTGGTGATGCGCGTACCGGCCGGCGCTTGTTCCGCGGCGCTGTCCTTGGTCTCCCCCATCGTCTCTCCCGAGACGTCGCACATCGCGACATGGCATCCTTCGGCCGCGAGTTGGCGCACGAGCTCGCGACCCATCCCTGTGCCGCCGCCGGTCACGACCGCGATCCGTCGGTCGAAGTTGCGCATCACAACACCTCCGCTCGGGAGGCTCGCCCAACGCCGAAAGCCGGTGCAACTCTTGTTCGCCGGTACTCCCGACGGCATGGGCATGTCCCGACACCAGGAGTACGGTGACGCGTCCATGGCCGGATTGGGCGTCGAGGTGCTCGGTCCCGTGCGCGCGCTCGTCGATGCCGAGCCAGTCGCGTTGCCCGGCGGCCGGACGCCAGGCCTGCTCGCCGCGCTCGCCTTGACACGCGGGCAACCGGTTCGCGCCGACGCTCTCGCGGAGATCCTGTGGGATGGCGCCCCGCCACCGAAATGGGAGGCATCGCTCTACAGCCGGTTCTCCAGGCTCCGCCGTGCACTCGGCGGCGCCGCTCCGGCCATTCACACGACCACCGCCGGCTACGCGCTCGACATCGACGACGACGCGTTCGACCTGCAGCGGTTCGAACGACTCGCCGTGGAAGGCCGAGCGCTCCTCGCGCGGGGCGATGCTGCGTCGGGTGCCGGCGTCCTCGCCCAGGCGCTCGACGCGTGGCGAGGTCCCGCCTTCGGCCATCTGGCCGATCTCGATCACTTTCGCAACATCGCGCAGACACTCGAAGAACAACGATTCGCAGCCTTCGAAGCACTCGTCGACGCGCGCCTTGCGCTCGGCGAGCACGAGGCCGCCGTTGCGGATCTCGAACGTCACGTCCAGGCGGCGCCCTATCGCGAGCGTGGGTGGGCGCTGCTCGTCGTCGCGCTGTACCGGTCCGGGAGACAGGCCGACGCTCTCCGTCGAGGCGCTGAAGTGCGCGAGCTCCTCGCGGCGGAGCTCGGGATCGAACCCGGCCCGGAGCTACGGACGCTCGAGCGCGCGGTGCTCGACCACGATCCCGCGCTCGCGGCGCCGATCCTCGTGGTCGCGTCACCCGTACCGAACGTCGAGCCCGAGCGCGTGGATATGCCATCGTGGCTCCGAGAGCCGGAGAACGCGTTCGTCGGCCGAGCGAGCGAGATCGCCCGCCTCGCGGCGGCGTGGGAGGGTATCGGGCGCGGCGAGACCCGCGTCGTGCTCCTCGAGGGCGAACCTGGGCTCGGCAAGACGCGTCTCATCGCGCACGCTCGGCTCGAGCTCGGTATCGACGACGTGCTCGCAGGACGGTGCGACGAGGACCCGCTGCTGCCATACCAGCCGATCGCCGAAGCGCTCGGTCCGTTCTCGATGACGTCGCCGTTCCTCGAGGCGCTCGGGCCTTCCGCCGGTGCGCTCGCGCTCGTGTTGCCCGACCTCGTCGTCCGCTTTCCCGAGTTGCGCGCGCTCGATGCAGGCGACCTCGCTACCGCCCGCGCGGCTGCCGTTGCCGCGATCGGGGCTTTCCGGCGTTGGATCGCCCCGGGACGTCCGATCCTGCTCGTGATCGACGACCTGCAATGGGCACCGCCGCCGACGATGCGGTTGCTTCGGCAACTCCTGCGCGCCCGAGCGCTCGATCCCGTGCTCGTCGTCGCGACCGCCCGCGTCGACGAGCGCTCTTCCGAGGTCGATGCCGCACTCGAAACCTGGGAGCGCGAACGGCTGCTGGAGCGGGTGCGGCTGCAAGCGCTGGATGCAGACGACGTGACGTCGCTCGCCGAATCGCGCCAGGCGACGGCAACGATCGCGGCGCGGGCGCGCGAGATCGCGGACGGCAACCCGTACTTCGTCGAGGAGCTCGTGCGCCACCTGCTCGAGTCGGGCGAGGCGTTGCCGGGGACCCGGGTACCCGACACCGTGCGCGCGACGGTCGACCGGCGCCTCCATCGTCTCCGCGACGAGACCCGCGCGATCCTCGATGTCGCCGCGCTGATCGGCGCGGAGTTCGACGTCGAGCTCCTTGCTCGCGTCGTCGGCGACACCGAGTCGGTCGACCGAGCCCTCGACGAGGCGAACAGGGCGGGGCTCGTGCGCGACGTGACTTCTCGCATCGGTTCGTATGCGTTCGGCCACGCCACCGTCCGCGAGGTCTTGCTCGACGGCATCGGCCCGGCGCGCCGCACCAGGATGCACGGGCATGCCGCGCTGGTGCTCACCGACCTCGTTGCGCAGCAGCCCAACAGGCGACGGGCGCTTGCGCATCACGCGTCGGAGGCGGCCTCCGATCTCCTCTCAGCCCGGCGAGCGATCGACGCCACGCTCGGCGCGGCGGCGCTCGCGATCGAGCGCCGCAGCTACGACGACGCCGAGGGTCTCATTTCACGGACCCTGCATCGCTGCGCCGAGGTGTTGCCGCGCGTCGACCCGTCGATGCTCGCGTTGCGGATCGCTCACGCCGATGCGATCGGCCGGTGCGGCGCGACCGACGATGCGGCGGCAGAACTTCGGGCGATTGCACGGGAAGCCTTCGGAGTTGGAGAGGCTCGACTCGCCGCGCGAGCACTGAACATCGCGATGAGCTGGATCTCAACGCCGCAACCCGAACAACTCGAGCTGTACCGGTCGATCTGCGAGGCGATGGAGGGCTCCGACAGCGACGAAGCGCTGATCGCCCGATTGAACGCCGTCGACATCACCGACCTCGCCGAGGTCGAGGGCGCGGTGCCGCTCGTGCACTCGACGCTCGACGCGATCAGGGCTGCGCCACGCAACGCTGCGACCCAAGCGACGCTGATGTTCGTCGGTGCCGACATCCTCACCATCGTCGAGCGACCGGAGACGACGCTCCCATTGCACCGTGATCAACTCGAGGCGGCGAAACGCGACGGCGACCCGAAGCTCGTCGTGCTCGCCGCGACCGAGCTGCGCGCCGCGTTGCTCGCCGCCGGCGAGTACGACGAAGCCGAAGCGGTGGCGGTCGAGTACGAACGCAGGGCGATCGACGCGCGCATTCCTCGCTACCTCGCGGGCCTTGAGCAACGGCGGGCGATGCGCGCCTTGCTCGAGGGACGTTTCGCGGAAGCCGAAGCACACGCGAACGCCGCGGTGGAGCTGCAGCCGACCCCGGAGATGTTCGAGGGCTACGCGGTGCAGATCTTCGGGCTGCGCAAGGAACAGGCACGGCTTGCCGAGATCGCCGACGCCGTGCGCGAGTACGGGGAGAGCTCGCTCTACCCCGCGTGGCGAGCGAGCTACGCGATGCTCCTCGCCGAGGTCGGCGCGCCGGAGGCGGCGCGTACCGCGCTGGAGCCGGTGCTCGACCTCTCGTTCGACGCGATCGTGCCCGACCGGTACGGCGCGACGTTCTTTGCGGTGCTCTCCGAGGTCGCTGACCTGCTCGACGACGCAAAGCTGGCCGCGGCTGTGATCCCGCAGTTGCGACGCCTCACGAACCCGGTGCTCATGGTGCCGGCATCGACGGTGTGTTGGGGGGCGATCGACCGGTTCCTCGCACCCGCGTTGGCGTTGGTGGGCGATCTGGAAGGAGCGCGGGCGTCGTACCTCCGCTCGCTCGCGTTGCACGAGCGTTACGGCGCTCGGCCGTTCCTCGCCCGCGATCAGCTCGGGCTGGCGCGGGTGCTGCACGCGATCGGCGCTCACGACGAGGCCGCGCAGCGCTACACGGGCGGGCTGCGCCTCGCCCGCGAGCTGGGACAACGCGGGGTCGTCGCCCGTGCCGAGGCGGAGGCGGCGACCCGGCCCTGACCCTTTCGGCAGCACTGACTTGAGGTGCGGCGAGTCGCCGCGTCCGGCATGCTGCGGGCATGACAGCAGCGTCGCCCCGGCGCATTGGGATCCTGGCGCCGATGCCGAGCGAGCTCGGGCCGGTCGTACGCCGGTTCGGGCTCGCCCGCTCCGTTCTCGGCTCGCTGTCGCTGCACTCAGGGCCGTTCGCCGGGGTCGAGGTCGTCGCGACGAAGACGGGCATCGGCACCGAGCGTGCGACGCAAGCGACCACGAACCTGCTCGATGCCACGCGCCACGATCATGGACCATCGGATCACGGCGGGCTCGATCACGTCATGGTGGTGGGAATCGCGGGCGGGATCGGCGACAGCAAGGTCGGCGACCTCGTGCTCCCTGCCGTCGTCCGTGATCACGCCTCGGATCGGGAATACCGATCCTCGCCACTGCACGGCCGCGCCGCGGGCACGATCGTGACCTCCGACGAGTTCCTGATCGCACCCGATCTCGTCGCGCGGCTCGTCGGCGAAGGCGTGGTCGCCCTCGACATGGAGACGTCCGCGGTCGGAGCGGTCTGCGAGGCCCGCGGCGTGGCGTGGTCCGCGGTGCGGGCGATCAGCGATCGCGCCGACGATTACACCGACGACGCGGTTCTCGGCCTCGCGAACCCCGACGGCTCGCCCAACCTCGCGGCTGCGCTGCGCTACATGCTGCGGCACCCCGGTCGCGTGCCCCGGCTCGCGCGCCTCGCGCGCGACTCGAAGGCCGCCGCGGTCGCCGCCGCCGACGAGGCTGCCTCCCAGATCGAACAACTCGGATGCTGATCGCGCAGATCACGGACCTGCACGTCGCCGAGTCGGGTGCAGAGAGCCTGCAGTTCGTCGACGCCAACGCGCAGCTCGCAGCCGCGATCGAGTTCTTGAACTCGATGCGGCGACGCCCGGATGTCGTCGTCGCAACGGGCGACCTCACCGACAACGGCTTGGTCGAGGAGTATCGCAACCTGCGGGAGCTGCTCGATGCGCTCGAGATCCCGCTCTACCTGATCGGCGGCAACCACGACGAGGTCGGGAACCTGACCGAAGCGCTCGACCAGCACCGCTACCTGCCGCGCGATGGCGAGCCACAGCAATATGTCATCGACGAGCACGACGTCCGGATCGTCGCCGTCGACACGAGCCGGCCCGGACACCACGAGGGCATGCTCGATTCGCGGCGCATCGCCTGGCTGGACGAGGCCTTGCGCGCCGCCCCCGGCCGACCGACGCTCGTGATGATGCATCATCCGCCGTTCGAGACAGGGATCTGGTGGATGGACTGTTCGCTGGCGTCCGGCAACGAGGCGTTCGAAGCAACGATCCGGCGTCACCCGCAGGTGCGGCGAGTGATCGCCGGACACATCCACCGCGCGATCCAGATCGCGTGGGACGAGACGATCGTCAGCGTCTCGCCGAGCACCGCGTACCAGGTCGCGCTCGAGCTCACACCGGAGGCGCAGCCGTTCATCACCGCCGAGCCGCCGATGATGACGCTGCTCGACTGGAACGGCGACCGGTGCGTGACGCACACGACCGCGTTCGACACGTCGGTCGCGCGGCACCCCGTTGTCGCGAGCGACCTGTGGCCGCACACCGTCGAGTTCCTGCGCGACCGCCCGCCGTTTCCCAAGGGCTCCCACGCCCCAGGAGCCACCGACGGCTAGCGCTAGCCGGCGTTACCCGCGTCGAGCGTGTTGTAGAAGAAGTTGGTCGAGAGCGACAGGATCTGCGCGCGGTGCTGGCCGTAGGGCACGTGACCCTCGCCGGGCCATGTGATCAGGTAGGCCTGCAGGCCCGCCGCCCGCGCTGCGGCGACGGTGTCGGTCGCCCACGAGTAGGGCACGAGCGGGTCGGCCGTACCGTGGAACAACAGCGCGGCGGCATCGGTGCTGTCGATCAGGTTGTTGAAGATCGCCGCACCCGACAACGAGACGGCCGACCGCACGGCCGAGGAGTACCCGGGGTTGCCGCTCGAGCCGGGCGTGTCCGAGGCGTAGGCGACACCCAGCGCCGTGATCGCACCTGCCGACGTTCCACCGATCGCGATACGAGAGGCATCGACGCCATAGGTCGCAGCGTTGGCGCGGAAGAACCGGACCGCCGCCTGCGCGTCTTCGCGCGCATCGATGATCGCCTCGACGCACTCGGCGTTGATCACCGTGCACCCGTTCGGCGAGAGCCGGTAGCTGATCGACGCGTTGACGTAGCCCTTCTTCGCGAACGTGTTCGCTTCGTCGACGATCTCGGGTGAGGTCTTGCTCCCTGATCGGAAGCTGCCGCCGTGTACCCAGATGATCACCGGCCGGCTGGTGTTCGTGTCGCCGTCGGGCTCGTAGACGTCGAGCTTCAACGTGACCGTCGTTCCCTGCTGGTTCACGGCGCTGCCGTAGACGATGTCGGCGGTCTTGTCGACGACGGTGAAGACCTCGTCGCGGTAGCGGACCGGCGGCGGTCCGGGAACGGGAAGGAGGGCGCAGCCTCCCGTCGCGAGCCCGATCGTCGCGGCGAGCAGCAGCGCCCGCGCGCGGAATCGTGCTCTCGGTGATCTGGTCGTGACGTGCGGCATTCCCCGACTCTAGATTCTGGGCGGTCCCTCGAGCTACGCGACAACTTCGAACGCGTCGAGCTTCGGGGCGGCCATCGCCTCACGGAAGCGGTCGAACGGCCAGGGCCACGAAGCCGGGATCCCCCGGTCGTCGAGATACCAGCTGCGACAGCCCGTCACCCACACGGTGTGCTGCGCGGCGTCGACTCGCGCCGCCTCGAACTCGTCCATCGCGTCCTGCGTTGCGCAGATCTCCCGGCCGCCGCCGGATCGAAGGTGCGCGACCAGCTGGAGGATGTACCCGAACTGCAGCTCGGCGACCTCGATGAGCGAGAAGTTGCCAACGGGCCCGTTCGGACCGTTCAGCATGAAGAAGTTCGGGAAGTCGGGGATCGAGATCGAGAGGTAGGCGTTCGGACGGGCGGCCCACGCGTCGGCGAGGCGCCGCCCGGCGCGCCCCACGACGTTCATCGGTCGCATGAACGCGTCGGCCTTGAAGCCGGTCGCCAAAACGAGCACATCGAGCTCGTGCAGGCGCCCTTCGCGGGTGCGGACCCCGCCCGGCTCGACCCGCTCGATCGCCTCGGTGACCACCTCGGCGTTGGGCCGCTGGATTGCCTCGTAGAAGTCGGGCGACACGATCAGCCGCTTGCATGCGGCGCGGTAGTCGGGCCGGAGCCGCTCGCGCAGCTCGGGATCGGTGACATTCTGCTCGAGGTTCCAGAGGCACGCATCTTCGATGATCTTCAGCTGCGGCGAGTCGACGTCGACGACCGCGTTCGAGAAATGCGCGAAGAGCTCGGAGAGCTGCTCGTGCATCGCGAAGGCCCTCGTGGGGTCCTGGCGGAACAGCTCCTTCTCCTCGTCGGGATACTGCGGATTCTCCTGCTGCAGCACCCATTGCGCGGTGCGCTGGAACAGCGAAAGCCTCGCGACTCGACCCACGATCGCCGAGACGAGCTGGATCGCGGTCGAGCCCGTGCCGATGATGCCGACGCGAGCGCCATCGATCGCCACGCTGTGGTCCCAGCGCGAGCTGTGGAACGTCGCGCCCTCGAACGTGTCGAGCCCGACAATGTCGGGGTAACGCGGGTGGTGGAGCACGCCCGTGGCGGCGACCACGACGTCGACCTCGTCGTGGTGTCCGGCGGCGGTGGTGAGCCGCCACCGGCCGTCGGTGAACTCGCACGCGGTGACCTCGTCGCCGAACCGGACGCGTCGCAAGATGTCGTGCTCGCCGGCGATCCGCTCGAAGTACGCCTGGATCTCGGGCCCCGGGGAGTACCGGTGGCTCCACTCCGGGTTGACGGCGAAGGAGTAGCAGTAGAGATGCGAGGGCACGTCGCAGGCCAACCCGGGGTAGGTGTTCTCGCGCCACGTGCCGCCGACGCGATCGGCCTTCTCGTACACGGTGAAGTCGGCGAGGCCGGCTTCGGTGAGCTTGATCGCGCTGAGGATGCCCGCCATGCCGGCGCCGATGACCGCGAAGCGCAGGGGTCGCGGTGTCCGGTCGGTCATGTTCCTCCTCGTCGCGGTGTGGTGGGAAAGCTAGGCCTGGGCGTAACCATCGTGCCCCCCATGGGGTCCGTATGGCGGCCGGCAACGACGCCGGCCCGGTTCCTACGGAGGTGGGAGCATGTATCACTTTGCCATCGTCGCACTCATGGCATTGTCCGTCGTGAAGCTTGTCGATTTTCTGACCGACAGCGTCGCGATGCTCAAGGCGTTCCGTTCGCTGCTGACGTTCGCGCTGGCGATCGCCGCCGTGTTGATCGTCGACTACTCGGTGTTCGGCGCGTGGGGCATCACGGTACGCGACGAGACGGTCGGAACGTGGATGACCGGCCTCATGGTCGCGGGCCTCACGGTCCCGTGGCGGGCCATCTTCGGATACCTGACCCACGACCGGGCGGCGTCGGACGAGACACTCGGCGAGCACCGCGTGGTGCGCGCCGCGTAACCGCGCGATTCGCAACCGGCGTCGATTGCGCGCGCGAGGGCGCTCGCAATTGACGCCGGTATCACGATGCTCAATCCCAGGCGGCGCGGAAGTCGTAGTTCGTGCGATCGAACTGGAGCAGTCGCCGCTCGATCACCCGCCATTCCTTACGTTCGATGCGCAGCGGCGCCTGGCGTTGCGCGACCGCGGTGAGCAGCTCGCAGTCGGCCATGGCCGGCTCCTCGGCGAACACCGACCGGTGGAGGTAGCGCCTGTTGGGGAACGGTGGCAGGAAGAACCGGCCGCTGCACGGCGACCGGTGGCGCTTGCCCTTCACGTCCTTCCAATAGCCCCGGGGCGTCTCGACGACCTTGAGCACGAACCCGAGCCGGGCAAGGCCGCCGTTCGATCCTGTGATCCAAAAGACGGTCCGGTCACCCGGTTCCATCATGTGGGTGCGGTAGTTGTCGGCGAGGCTCCACTCGATGATCACCGACCGGTCGGCGACCGAGTCGAACTCGGCCCACAGCCGTTCGTTCTGTGTGATCGCCCATGCCGCAGGCTTGGGCCACTTCGTCTTGTCGGTCATCTCGACGGCTCCTCGGTCGATCGCCCGAAACCGTAGGGCAACCGGCCGAGGAGCTCGTCGAACCGGGAGGGGTCGCCGATCGCGCGGTAACCGGAGGTGCCGTCGGCGCGCGCACAGGGTGCGATGAGGCCGGCCGCCACCAGGATCGCGACGGCATCCGTCGTCCCGCCTCCGGGCGCGGGAACCGGCGTCGGTCGTGGCCGGGCGAGCAGCCGCAGCCCGCCGCCGGCGCTCGACAGCAGGCCACCGCCGATCATGAGCAACGTCGGAAGGTTCGACGACGCGGTCACGAGAGCTCCAAGCTGTACGCCATGTCGCGCACGACGTCGCGGATACCGGTGGATGGGTCGTACTGGTCGGCGCTGACGACGGCCAGCGGATCGCCGTCGTGGTCGACGACGAACCCGTACCCGAACACCCGCTCATCCCCCTGCTCGGTCGTCCACTCGAACTCCTCGGCACGGCGACCGTCGATAGTGACCGGCGAATGCTCGAGCGTGGTCGCCGCGTCGCCAGGAGCAGCCGAGAACCCTTCGATGAACTCGTCGTAGGTCACGGGAAACGACGTCTCGATGAACACGTCGCCGACCGCGACGTCGTCGGCCGTCACGATGAACGGCTCTGCTGCAAAGAAGCGGCATTCCTGTTCAGGGGTCGCACTCGCGGTCTCCCAGTCGCCGGGGAACTGCACCGTGTAACCGTCGAGTTCGTTCGTGCACGACTGTGTCGTCGGTTCCGGCTCGATGCTGGTCGTGGTGGTGGTCGTCGTGGCGGTCGTCATCGCGGTGGAGGCCGCCGTCGTCGACGGGTCGAGCGCGACGGTCGAGCTCGGGGCGACGACCGCCGGCGACGAATCGTCGCGAGTGAGCGACAGCGCGAGGCCGGTGCCCGACATCGTGAAGCCCGTGATCGTCAGAACGGTCGAGAGGCCTCGCGAGCTCAGAATGCGTCGCATCGCGCCAGGCATGGCAGCTCCTCCTCCGACGCGCCTTCATCGGCGGCGATCGAGTCGCCTTGAGCTGCCCAACGGCAGCCCAAACATCGACCGAGGCCGTTCCCAGCGCTGCGCGGCCGCAACGCAAGCGTCGCGTCGGCAACCAGGTCGGCAGCCGCGCGGATCGCGACGAGGAGCTGGAGCGTCGAGTCCACCGCGAGGTTGGCGCGCTCCATCTCCAGGACGAGCTGGAGCAACGAGGGGCTCGGGATGCAGTAGCGATCCGGCGGGCAGGGTTCGACGACACCGGTGGCGATCAGATCATCGAGCCGGTCGGGGACGAGCCTCGGCAGCAGTCGGGCGAGCGCACGGCAGCGCCGGCGGGGCCGCTCGGCGAAGCGTGGGCATTGATGGATTTCGCGCCGACGCCCAGCGGCCCGGATCGTCGCGCGTCGATTTGTCCGGCGCTACCGGTACGCGAACCCTGCCGCCGACCTCGACGATCTCGACTGGTACACCGCGTTGCACGGTGCGCGGGTCACCATCGAACACTGCGGACTGCGCGCGCTCCACGGGCCGGACGCCGGCGGTCATCCCTTCGGGCTCATCGCCGGCGCAGCGGCGCGAGCACTGGCGAACGCAACCGGCCGCGACCTGAAGTGTGCCTGAAGATGTGACGAAGAGCGTGGCGATCAAGGCCAGTTGACCATGCGCGCGCTGGGAACTTAGGGTTCGTCGACCGCCCAGCCCCGGGAGCTCGCGTGACCCGTTCGTTGCAGATGTACGAGATCGCGCGGCACGGTCAAGTGACTCCGATGCGACCCTCCACCCGGGAGATCGTCCAGGGCTACTTCGCGGGTGTCTCGCTCTTCGCGTACTGCTCGAAGCGCGAGCTTCGGCTCGTGGCTCGCCTCGCGCGTGTCGAGGACCGGACGGTCGGCACGAAGTTGACGGTCGAGGGCAAGCCCGGCTCGGAGATGTACGTCGTCCTCCAGGGGAAGGCTCGCGTGCATCGCAATGGGCGACGCGTCGCCGACATCGGTGCGGGCGCAGTCGTCGGCGAGCTGTCGTTGCTCACCAAGTCGAACCGCAACGCAACCGTCGTTGCCACGACGCCGATCGAGATCGCGGTGCTCGGTCGCAAGGAGCTCGACACGCTCATCGAGGGATCGCCCGGTTTCAGCCGGAAGTTGATCGAGGGTCTCGCCAAGCGAGTGCAGGAGCTCGACGCCCGTTCTCCCTCGTAGCTGTCGATCGGGCCGATCAGTCAGGCCGATCAGTCAGCACGGCGCGGGGGCGCTTCGATGGCGGGCGCGACGGCGTCTGCCAGCGAGCGGATGGCCGATTCGAGTGCTTCGATACGCCGCTCGTCGGCCCGGACCTGCTCCGCGACCAGCAGGCAGCCGCCGATCGCGGCCAGCAGCACGAGCGCCAAGCCCGACGACGCGAGATACGGGATCTGGCGGTTCACGGCCGGTTCGACGCTCAGCTTCAGGTAGCCGACGATGCCGACGACCGCCGCCGCGGCCAGCGACGCGATCCCGAGCAGGAATCGCCAGTTGCGAATGTTCACGGGAGAACCTCCGAATCGAGCAGCGAAACTGATGACGATGATGGTGAACCCGAGCAGGCTGAGCGCGCCGATGACCCACCCGCGGGTGATGGCGTCGGCGATCCGCTGTGACTCGCGGGTCGCGGCAGCCAGGAGGGCGATCACTCTGGGCTTCCGAGGTACGCGGCTCGCAGGCGCCCCTGCATCGTGCGGACGGCCTCGCCCTCGGCGGCGTCGACGACTCGGCCCTTCTCGAGTACGAACGCCCGTTGCGCAAGATCGAGCGCGAGCGAGTTCTGCTCGACCATCAAGACCGCGACGCCCGACTCGCGGTTCGCGCGGGCGATGAGCTCGAACGCAGTCTCGGTCATTACGGGTGACAGGCCGAGCGAGCACTCGTCGACGAGCAGCAGGCGCGGACTGCTCATGAGCGCCCGCGCGAGCGCGAGCATCTGTTGCTGGCCACCGGAGAGCCGGCCCGCGAGCTGTGTGCGGCGGTCGGCGAGGATGGGGAAGATCGAGTATGCGCGCTCGAACGCGGCGCGCACGACCGACTTCGCGCGCACGATGTAGGCACCCAGCTCGAGGTTCTGCTCGACCGTGAGATCGCGCAGCATCCCGCGCCCCTCCGGCACGAGCGCGAGCCCGCGCCGCACGAGCGACTCGGACGCTGCGGTTGAGATGTCGTCGCCGTCGAGGCGCACTCTTCCCGCCTTCGCCTTGAGCTGACCTGTGATGGTGCGCAACGTCGTCGTCTTGCCCGCACCGTTCGAGCCCATGAGCGCGACGACCTCGCCCGGCCGCACGTCGAGGTCGAGCTCGAACAGCACCTGGAGCGGCCCGTATCCCGAGCAGAGACCGTCGACCTGCAGGATCGGCGTGTCCCCGGTCCTCACCTCACTGGTCATCGTGTGGCTCCTCCCGTTGCGGCTGCCGACCCGCCGAGGAACGACTCGATCACTCGGGGCTGCGCCGTCACGTCCGATGGGCTCCCCTCGGCGATCAGCGCGCCCGACTCGAGGCAGTACACGTAGTCGCACACGCGCGCGACGAGCGGCACGTGGTGTTCGATCACGACGAGCGTGAGCCCGAGCTCATCGCGTAGCGCGACGAAGCGGTCGCCGAGCGCGTGCGACTCCTCCGGTCCGAGCCCGGCCGTGGCTTCGTCGAGGAGCAGCAGGTCCGGGCCTGCGGCCACCGCGGCTGCGATCTCGACGATTCGCATCGTGCCGTACGGCAGCTCACCCAGCGACATCTCTGCGAGATGCTCGAGCCCGAACAGCTCGAGCGCGAGCCCTGCGCGCCGGCGCAGGTGACGTTCGTCGTGCACGCTCGTCCCGAGCCCGAGCAGGCTCACCGCGGCGGGTGCGCGGGCGAGCCAGGTCTGCGCGAGCAGCACGTTCTCGCGCACTGTCTCCGCGCGTACGAGCCCCATGTCTTGAAAGGTGCGCGCGATCCCGAGCGCGCTCCTGCGGGCTGGTGAGGCACCGACGAGCTCGACACCACGGAATCGGATCGATCCCGTGACGGGCACGAGGCCCGACACCGCGTTGAAGAACGTCGACTTGCCGGCGCCGTTCGCCCCGATGAGGCCGACGATCTCGCCTCGCCGTACCTCGAGCGACACGCCGTCGATCGCCACGACACCCCCGAACGCGACGCGAACGTCGCGGGCCTCCAGGAGCGCGCGCACTGGCATCTGCAGCTGGAACTCGCGCTCGACAGAACGCAACGTGACCGCCTGGCGTGCGGCCGCGTCGAGATCGACGGCGTGGGGCCGAGGATCGGGTCGCGCTTCGCGGCGGCCGCGTGGCGAGAAACGGTCGACCGCTCGACCGATGGCTCGGTACACGCCGCCGATGCCCGTCGGCTGTGCGACAACGGCGAACACGAGGAGCGCGGCGGACGCGATCGGCACGACACGATCGGCGCGGAGGTGCACCAGTGGGATCTCCGTGATGATCTGCGGGAGCGCCTTCACGAGCACGGCTGCGGTGAGGATCCCTGCGGCGGAGCCCGAACCGCCGACGACCACGATCGCGACGAGCTGGAGCGACTCGAGCAACAGGAAGGGGTCCTTCGCGCTGATCGAACCGGCCTTGAGCGCGAGCACACCACCGGCGAGGCCGACGATCGCGCCGGAGATCGCGTATGCCAGCAGCTTGCTCGGACCCGGTTGCACGCCGAAGCATTGGGCCCTTGCCTCGACGTCGCGCACTGCCTGGAAGGATCGGCCGCCCTTCGTGACCGCGAGCCGACGACGGAGGAGCAGCACGAGCGCCAAGCAGCTCAGCGCGAACAGGTACAGCTGCACGTCGCCACGGAGAAACGCCGGCCGTTCCAGCGTCCGGCCCGCGGCGGTCACGTCGTCGCGGGTGAACAAGAACTTTTCGGCAAACACCTGGAACGCGAGCGTCGTGATCGCAATCTGGAGCCCGCGGATGCGGAGCGAGGGCAGCCCGGCGATGGTTGCGGCGAACGTCGTCGCGACGACACCTGCAAGCAGGGCGAGCGGCCACGGCGCGCCGCGATCGCCCGCGTTCACCACGGTGAACGCGCCGATCCCGAGAAACGCGGCGTGCGCGAGCGAGAGCTGTCCGGTGCGGGCGACCAGCACGTCGAGACCGAGCGCGGCGATTGCAGTGGCGGTGACGCCGACGAGGATCGAGAGCCGCACATCGCCGGCGAGCAACGACCAGACGATCGCGGCCCCGACCGTGACCGTCCCAAGGATCCGTGACGGCGTCATGTCACGCCGCGCCTTCCGCGCCCAGCAAGCCTCGAGGCCGCAGCAGCAGCGTCGCGAGCACGAGCGCGAGCACGGCGAGCTCGGGAGCACCGGCCGTCGAGACCGAGCCGCCGACGACCCCCTCGAGAACACCGATCGCGAGGCACCCGACGATCGCGCCCCACACCGAGTCGAGACCGCCGATCACCGCGCCGGCCAGCGCCCGCAGGGAGAACCGCGTCATGTCGAACGGTGTGAGCCCACCAAACGCCGGTCCGAGCAACGCCGCTGCCAGCCCCGATAGCGCGCCGGCCGCCACCCACGTGAAGCGATAGACGCGGTTGACCGGCACGCCGAGCACCCGTGCCACGACAGGGTCGCCGGTGGTCGCGAGCACGGCCAGGCCGAACTTGGTGCGGTTGAGGAACAACCAGACAGCGGCGGCGACGATGAGCACGGAAACGATCGCGATGACACGCGGCGCGGTCAGCGATGTGCCCAGCAGCTCGATCTTCCACTCGCCGACGGGCGACGGCGCGAACTGTGTCGCCGTTCCGAACATCTCCTTTTCGAGCAGAGCGAGGAACAGCGCAATGCCGAGCGTTGCGATCAGCGCGTCGAGTGGCGGGCGCGTGACGAGCCGCCGCATGACGGTGCGTTCGAGCACCGCGCCGACCAACGCACCGATGACGATCGCGATCAACAGTGTCGCGAATCGAGGCACGTGCCAGCCGAGGCCTGGTACACCGCGGTCGGCCCAGCGCAACCCGAGGAAGAAACCGAACGCACCGATCTCGCCCTGCGCGACCGACAGCGCCTTGGTTCCTTTGAAGATGAGCACGACCCCGACCGCGACAATCGCGTACGCGGCGCCCGCCGACAGCCCGGTGATGATGCGCGCGATCACATTTTCATTCCGGGCTCATTCCGGGCTCACTCCGGGAACACGGTCACTCTGGGAACTCGCCGGCGAAGTCATGCTCGAGCACCCAGTGACCGTCCTCCTCCTTCAACACCGCGACCTGGTTCGCGCCTTGCCGCACACCGTCGTCGAACGCGATCGGGGCCCAGATATCGGGCTCGAACTGCAGGTGCTGGAGCGCGTCGCGCAGCGAGTTCTGCCCGAGCTCGGGCCCGGCGTTGGCGATGGCCTCTGCGAGGATCTGGCCGATCCCCCAACCGACGATACCGAGGTCGTCGTCGGCAGCCTCGGCGCCGCCCGGACCACGAAACGCCTCGAGGAACGTCTCGGCACGCGCATCCGCCAGCGGTAGCCACGGGCTGAATGCGCGCGCGCCGACGAGCGACTCCGGCCCGACGGCGAACACGAGATTGAACGCCCACGAGATCGAGTTCGCGAACCACACCGGATGGAACCCGGCTGCGTCGGCCTGGTTCGCGAGCTTGGCGGCGGGAGTGGGTGCCATGTACAGCCACACCACCTCGGCGCCCGACTGCGACAGCGCGAGCGCCTCACTCGAGAAATCGTTGCCCTGCCCGTCGATCGCCTTCGAGTACACGACGTCGGCACCCAGCGCGTCGGCCTCGGCCTCGAACGCTTCGCGACCAGGGTCGAGCGTCGGTGTGTTCTCGTAGACGATCGCAACCTTCGTCGCGTCCAGCTCGTGCACGAAGTACTGCGCGGCGAGACGTCCCTGCACCGCGTGGTCGATCGTGACCCCGAACGACCAGATCTGGTCAGCGGGCAGGTTCGCGGGCGCCTGGATCGCGAGATTCGGGATCTGCCGGTCGTTCAGGTAGCGGCCGATCGCCTCCTGGTTCTCGAGACGGTCGAGCACGACCACCGCGAACACCTTGTCCGATTCGATGAGCTTCTTCGCCTTGTCCTTGCCGACCTCGGCCTGCGACTCGGTGTCCTCGATGACGACCTTCACCTGGCGGCCGTCGATCCCACCGCGTTCGTTGACGTAGTCCCAGTACGCGTTGACGCCCTTGTCGAACCGCGACGGGATGGGCGCGGCACCGGTGAGCGGCAGCAGGTAGCCGATCTTGATCTCCGTGTCGGTGACGCCCGGCGCCGGACCGGGGCCCGCGATCGTGCTCGGCGTCGGCACGGTCGCGCCCGGCCCGGGGACCGTCGTCGCGCTCCCGAGACCTCCCGCGTCGTCGTCGAAGCGCGGCCCGCACGCCGTGCCGAGCACGGCCGCGAGCAACAGGGCGATCGTGGATCGACGCGACATCGACACCCCCCAAAGCCACATCCGGCGAGCCGCACCCTACCGGCGGCGGCGACGCGCCTGCCTCGAGGAACGCACGCGACGTTCTGCGAGGATTGCCCGAGGATGGACCCGACGCCCGACCGCCTTCGGCTCTACAACGACCTCGCGGTGTGGTGGCCAGTCATCTCGCCGCCGGAGGACTACCGCGAGGAAGCGGCCTTCGCCGCGCGCCTGTTGCAGACCACCGACGCGCCCGTGCGAGATGTGCTCGAGCTGGGGAGCGGTGAAGGGAACAACGCGAGCTACCTGAAGGCACATTTCGAGATGACGCTGGTCGACCTGTCGCCCGACATGCTCGCTGTGAGCCGCCGCCTGAACCCCGAGTGCGAGCATCGCAGCAGCGACATGCGGACGGTACGACTCGGGCGGCAGTTCGACGCCGTGTTCGTGCACGACGCCGTGATGTACACGACCACCGAGGACGACCTGCGCCGCGCGTGCACCACAACGTTCGACCCTTGCCGCCCTGGCGGTGTCGTCGTGATCGCGCCGGACTGCACGACCGAGACGTTCGGGGCGGAATCCTCGCACGGGGCGCACGACGACGACACCGAGGCGCGCACCGTTCTTGTTGCGCGTGCCCGGCGCCACGCCGTTCGCGGTGCACGAATCACACCGTTGGGGCTCGTTCAGCCGCGCGACGTGGCTGTCGCTGCTCGGTGCCGTCGGCTTCGTCGCGGAGACCGGGCCCTCACCCATCGAGGATCCCGAGGGGCTCGAGCTGTTCTTGGCCCACCGCCCGGCCTGATCCATGTCGTTGGGTGTCCCACCGTTTGGCGGGTGTCCCATCAAGTGGCGGTATACCGCCACTTGATGGGACACGCCCGAGTGCGGACCAGCGTCGGTGGGTATCGCCGGTACCGCACGGATTCGACAGCGCGTCGGCGATCGTCATGCGCTCGACCCCGGTTGGCTGAATGACGCCGTCAACGGGTACCTCCCCGGGCTCGTCGTACGGGTCGCGTCACCTCGGTTCGTGGTTGCGATGAAGCTGCTCGCGAGCCGCGTGGAACGCGACGAGGACGACATCCGCGTGCTCCTGCGCCTCAGCAACATCGCCCCCGTCGTCGAGGCACTCGACCTCGTCTTGAACCTCTACCCTTCCGCCGCGATCCCGTCGAGGGTCGAGTACATGGTCCGCGAACTCCTTCTGTCACCCGCGTCGCGATCTGGTTCGTCTGTCCTCTCGGAGCCTCAATCAGGGGCCCAGGGAGGGATCCGATGATCAAGCATTGGGGCAAGGCACTGGCTCTTGGCGGCGCGCTCGTGTTCGCGAGCGCGGCTCCGGCCGCGGCCGGCGTTCGGGCGGTCGTCTCGCATGGTCCGCTGGCGGATCTCTCGCCGGCGACAGCCGACGGCACCGACGGCGGCTCCGCGATCGCGGTCGGCGTCGCGGGCAGCTCGAGCACGGCCGTCGTGCTCGTGACGCGTGGTCTCACCGACCCCGGCGCGGTGCATGGGGCGCACGTGCACACGGGTCCGTGTGTGGCGGGCGACGGCGCGATCGCCGGACCGCACTACAACGCTGGCGGCGGCATCTCGCCCCAGACCGAGGTGTGGCTCGACTTCCAGGTGCACGGATCTGGCATCGGTGTCGCAGTGGCACGCGTGCCGTTCGCGATCCCAGCCGGCGGCGCGAAGTCCATCGTCATCCACGCGGCGCCGACCGACCCGACGACCGGTGCAGCGGGAGCCCGGCTCGCCTGCCTCCCGCTCGAATTCTGAGTAGGTGCGTCGATAGCCGGCGGAGAACCCCGGCTATCGACGCACCTCGCGCCGGGCCGCCGTAGCCTCGCTCGGTGGTTGGCCGCTGGTCCCTCGGTGTCGCGGCGTTCGCGGTCGCGGGCGTGTCGGGCCTTTCGTGCTCTGCGGACTCGAACGACGGGTCGCCGACGAGCGCCGCGCCGGTGGTGACCACAACCACGGTCCCTGCGACGACCACGACAGTCCCGCTCGCCTACACCGCACAGGTCGTCGGCGAGATCGAGGTCGACTCGGTGTACCGGCAGGGTGTGGCGCGTGTCGATGGGGGCTGGATCTTCTCGTTCAACGACGGCCTCTTCCTCACCGACGACGAGTTCACACAGACGACGACGCTCGCGCCTGCGATCCCCGAAGAGTGGAAGGCGCGGGGTTTCGACCACATCGGCGACATCGACGCAGAGAACGGTGTGCTCTACATCCCGCTCGAGCAACCCGACTACGAGCTCGGCGAGCAGGCGATGCTCACGTACGACGCGGCAACCCTGCAGTATCTCGACGGCGTGGAGGTCGCGCAACACGAGAACTCGTTCGTCACGGTCGACTCGTCGACGCAGATCGCCTACACGTTGGATCGGTTCGGTGGCGAGGCGCTCTTGCGCTACGACGTGGCCGATGGCTGGAAGCTGCTCGACCCGTTGCCGATGTCGATGTTCGTCGACCGCGTTCAGGGCGCCGATGTGTACGACGGCGCGGTCTGGCTGTCGACCGACGACAAGACCGACGGCGTGTACCGGGTCGATCTCGAGACCGGCGAGGTCCAGGCGCTCGGCTCGATCGGCCGCATCGACGGTGAAGGCGAAGGCATCGACGCGACGCCGCTCCCGAGTGGGGATCTCCACGTGCTGACGATCGACGTCGCCGCCGCGCCCGTCCGCCTGATCGAGCTCGAAGTCGAAGCGCAGCCCGCCGCGCCGTGACGGTCAGTCGACGTAAGGCGCGGTCGTGAGCACCTCGGGCGTGGCGTCGGTGACGAGCACGAGGTCGCGCACGGGCCAAGTCGCGATCGACACGACCATCCCCGGTTCCAATTCCCGGTCGGGCTCGAGCACCTCGTAGCCGGCCCCGACGCCACAGACCTCGCCGCCGGGCGCGACCTCGCGCACGGGCGTACCAGCGCGGCACCGCGCGATCGCTGCAGCGTGTTCGGCAGGTGCCGCCGTGCCGGGTTCGGTCCTGGCGAGACCGCCCTCCCAGCCGTCGCGCAGGACGCCGACATCGATCGCGGTCGTGCCGTCCACGCGTACGACGACCGGCTCGAACGCGGCGGTCGTGACGCCGTGGCGCGCCATCGCCTCCATCGCGACGGCGGCGACCTCGCGCTCGGAACGACCCGAACGCGCGACGACCCGTGCCTCGTCCATCACCGCTTGGGCCACGGCAACTGCAGCTCGGATGCACGCGATCTCATCGCTCGTCTTCACGCGCCGCACCTCGCGCATTAGCGCTTCGCCGTCGATCAGGTCGGCATCCGCGAAGAACGCGCGGATCAGCTGGTCGAACAGCGGCGTGAGCCCGTCGACGCCGATCCGCCGCGCACCCGCGACACCCGGCATCGCGACGATCACGCCCATGAGGGCGCCTGGGTTCCATGTGATCGGGTACAGGCGCGCCCTCGGTATGTCGGGAGGGATGCCGGCGTCGCCGACCGAGAGCAAGTGCACCGCTCCGGTCGCCCGTACCACCACACAGCCCGGTGCGAAGGCGCGTTCGCAGGCGAGGAACAACCGCTTGGCGCCCGACACGAACCGGGCGTTGCCGTCACGTCCGAGCAACAACACGTCGATGTCGTCGCGCGCCACGGCCTCGAGCACGCGTGCGAGGCCGTCCGTTGTCATCGCACGCTCATCTCGTACGGCGCGTAGGTGTAGTCGGTGAGGCGTTCGCAACCGTCTGCCGTGACGACGACGATCTCCTCGGCGCGGTACCCGCCGTGGCCGTCGTCCCAGATCACGGGTTCGAGCACGAGGATCGTTCCCTGCGCGAGCACGACCTGATCCTCGATCTCTTCGCCGAGATCGGTGCCGCAGAACGGGAGTTCGGCGCTTTCGGTGCCGATGCCGTGCGCGACGTAGAGGTGTGGAAACCACGGGCGCGCGCCGCCGTTCGCCGCCGTCGCGGCACGCGCGACGTCTGCCGCGGTTGACCCGGGCCGGATCGCGCGCTCGCACGCGGCGCAGGTCGCGCACCACCGCTCGAACTGATCGCGCTGCCGGCTGTCGGGCTCGCGTTCGATGATCCACGTTCGCCCGAAGTCCGAGGCCCACCCCTCTAGGTCGATGCCCATGTCGTTGAACATCACGTCACCCGTCGTGAGCACGCGGTCGGTCGTGGGGTTCGGGAACGGCAGGTGGCCGGTCAGCGTGAAGCCGGCGCCGTCGATCGAGGGCGGCACAATGTTCCAGATCGGATCGACGGTATTGCCGGTGGCGCCGAACTCGAAGATCGCCCGGAAGAACGCTGCGGTGAGATCAGTCTGGCGTGCGCCGGGCGTGGCCAATGGTCGCACGATGTCGATCGCATTCTCGTTGAGGCGCTGCGCGGCCCTGATCCGCTCGACCTCGTCGGGTGTCTTGACGATCTTCGCCTGCGACAGCAGAGGCGCCGCGTCGATCGGCGCCCGCTCGCGTAGCGCCGCGTACGCGACGACCGACGGGTACTCATCGATCGCGACGACGCCGGAGCAGTCGGCCACCGCGGCCGCCAGCGCGCGTGCACCGTCATCGAGGTCGAGCGACGGTGGTTGGAACACGAGGTGATCGTCGCGGGTCACGATCGCGACCGATCGGGTCGCGCCTGCCCGCGCCGGCTCCTGCGAACGCGCCACCCGACCGGTCGCATAGGCGACGTTGTTCTCGCCGCACAGCACGAGCACATCCACACCGAACGCGGCCATCTGCTCACGTACTCGGGGGTGGGCCATGACGCTCGTCACCCGCCGGCGATCGGCAGGCCATAGCACTCGATCGCGTTCGCGCCGAGGATCCGCCGCTGATCGTCGTCCGGGAGCGGCACGAGCCGGGAGCGCAGATCGTCGAGCACTCCCGGGTGGTACTCGGGGTGCGGATAGTCCGACGCCCAGAGGATGCGGTCCGCGCCGAGGGCGTCGGCGCAGGCGGCGAGGTTCCATTCCTCCGGTTCGAAGCTCACATAACACTGGCGGCGGAAGTACTCGCTCGGAAGGAGCGACAGCCAACGTCGCTCGAGCGGGAATGCCTGCACCTGTTCGTCCATGCGTTCGAGGATCGACGGCACCCAGCCGCCGCTCGATTCGAGGAACACGAGTTTCAGGCGCGGGAACCGTTCGCACACGCCACCCATCAACAGCCGACCCATGGTGACGATCATGTCGACGGTGTTGCCGACGGCCTGGCCGAGCGCAGAGCCGCCGTGGAGCTCGTCCATCGCCATGTTCGTGATCGTCTGGTTCTCGCTCACGGCGACGAGCCCGAACTTTCGGCACGCGCCGGGCGTGTCGACGTGGACGCCGGGATGGAACGCGACCGGCACGCCGAGCTCCTCGCACGTCGCCCAGAACGGGTCGTACACGCGGTGGTTCAGCGGGAGCTCGTCGACGTAGGGCGACGGGCGCACGAACACACCCCGCAACCCGAGCGCGACCGCGCGCCGCGTCTCCGTGACAGCACCGTCGATGTCTTGCAGCGGGACCCCGGCGACGCCGAACAGTCGACCCGGCGAGGCGCGGCAGAAGTCGGCGAGCCAGTCGTTGTACGCGCGGAGGCAGTCGGCGACGAACGCCACATCGTGCAGCGCGGGGATCTCGTCGATCGGCCCGAAGAACATCGCCATGCTCGGGTAGAGCACCGTGGCGTCGATGCCGTCGGTGTCGAGGTCGGCGAGGCGCGCGATGGGGTCGTGCCCGCCCGGCCGGCGCAGGCCCTCGAGCAGGTCGTAGAACTCCCGCGGCGTCATCCCGACCGCGGCGGCCATCTGGTCGTGCAATTCACGCCCGCCGCCGCGAACGACGCCGCCGACGTGGACGACCTCGTAGATCTCATCGATCACTTCCTTGCGTGGCACCCAGTCGCCCCAGCGCTCGTGGTCGATCCGCTCGGGCGTCCAGATGTCGTTCGGCTCCTCCATCACGTGGCCGTCGCCGTCGACGACCGGCGCGCGCAGCATCCGCGGATCATGCCTCGCAGTCACCAACGGCGACAACCGAGGCGCCCCCGGCGAACTTGCGTCACTTCCCCGTCTCCTTGCCGGTCAAGTGACGCATGTTCGGAGCCGGCGAGCGTCAGTGCTTGCGCCGCGGGGTGCGGCCCTTGCCGCCGCGCCAGGCCTCGTTGGAGAGACGCTTGCGCATCGACGGGTCGTAGGTCGGCGGCGCCATCATCGCGAAGTGTTGGTCGAGCAACACGGCGTCCTCGAGCGCAGTGTCGCTGCCGACGGCTCGGAGCTGTGCGGCGTGATGGAGCAACAATGACTGCGCGGCGTCGAAGTCGCCGCGATCGGCGAGGTCACGCGCCTCCTTACACGCCCGCGCGGCCTGCAGGATCGTGACCTCCTCGACAACCTCGTGGTCGGCGGTCGACGCCGCCGCCTCATCCGCGCTCACGAGGTTTACGGTGACGGGCGCCGTGAGCTCGTGCTGCGCGATCTGCTCCCCGACCTCGACGTAGCGGATGGTCAGTGCCGCGATGCGCCTCACGCCGAGCTCGGCGACGCCGGGTACGACCAGCTGGAACACGACACGGCGCCGCTCCCCGCCGAACACGTCGCCGAGTTGCACCTGCAGCCCGTTCGGCACGTCGACCATGGGGTACTCGTTGAGGACGCCGAGCAACTTGACGTCGTCGGTCGCGACGATCTCGACGCTCAGGTTCTGCGCGACCATGGTGGCGAGACCCTCGAACTCCTCGGCAAACACGCCGGGCGCATCCTCTGGTGTCTCGACGTAATAGCTCGCGCCGCCCGACGCGTCAGCCATCGCTTCGAGGAGGTCCTCGTCGAAGCCTTCTCCGAAACCGATCGTCGTCGTCGCCGATCGCTCCTTCATCCCCGACGCGAGACCGACGAGCTGGCGGTGGTCGACGATGCCGCAGTTCGCGAGCCCATCGGTCAGCAGCAGCACCCGCCGCACCGCGTCGCCGGCGACGCGGCTGAGCTCCTCGACGCCCTTCAACCATCCGCCGGACAGGTTCGTCGTGCCGCCGGGGGCGATGCCGGCGATGGCCGCTTCCGCGGCGGCTGGATCGGCCGGACCGAGGGGTAGGACGAGCGCCACATCGTCGTCGAACGTGACGAGCGCGAGCCGGTCGTTCGGGCCGAGCCGCTGGGCGAGGAAGCGCGCCGCTGCCTTCGCGGCGTCGAGCTTGTCGCCCGCCATCGAACCGGATCGGTCGATGACGAGCGCGAGGTGGAGGGGCAGCCGCCCGGTGTCGGCGGCCTCGGGTGCGACGAGCTCGAGCATGCCCGAGACGGCGTGCTCGTGCTCGACCGCCAGCAGCTGGTGATCGATACGGATGTTCGTCTGCACGATGATCACCGTACAGATGGGGTGGGACATCGAAATCCGCCGCCGCGGTACCGCTGATGGCGGCACCGATAACGAACGGCGACACCTTGCCGAGTGCGACGGCGCCGCGTTTCGTCCCGTACTTCGTGACGATCGTCCGGCCGAGCGATCGGTTGATCCCCTGCAGCACCTCGGTCGGGATCCGCGACGTCGCCTTGGCTCCGAGGCCGCGGCCCAACACACCGGCGGTTCGCATGAAGGTCGAGGCCGCGGCATCTCCAAAGATCGGCACGGCCGACACGCCAGCAGCAGTGCCTCACCGGGATTGCCGAGCCGAGCGACGGCGGGACTGGCCACCGCGCGACCCTTTGTGTGACGCAATCCCTTTCACGGTCGCACCCCCCGCCTAGACTCGAACACATGTTCGATACCTCTGAACCGACACTGACCGATCCTCGCCAGATGGCGACCGAGCACCTCGAGGCCGAGGCGTGCACGCTCGCGTCGGCGATCGCCGCGGCGACCTGCCGCTGGTTGCTCGTCGTCGCCGAGCTCGATCGCCGCGAGACCTGGCGGTCGTGGGGCTGTCGCGGGATGGGCCATTGGCTGTCGTGGAAGTGCGGTGTCGCGCCGGTCACCGCCCGCCACCAACTGATCGTGGCGCGGAAGTTGCCCGGCCTGCCGCGGATCACCGCCGAGTTCGTGGCGGGCGCCCTCTCCTACTCCAAGGTCCGGGCCCTCGTGCGCGTCGCCACCCGCGAGACCGAGACCGAGCTGATCACGCTCGCCCACTCGGGCACCGCGGCGCACCTCGAGCGGATGATCAACGATTACGAGCGTGCGCTGGCGCTCGCCGCCGAAGGTGCCGACACCGAAGCCCGCAACGCGCGCGGAATGTGGTTCCGCGGAACCGTTCGCAACACCTACCAGGTCCGCCTCGAACTCACGGCCGAGCAGTACGAGGTCTTCAAGACCCGCATCAAGGAGATGCTCGAGGAGATCCCCGCCGACACCTGCGCCGATGCTCGCGATCCCGCGGCCGCTCGTCGTCTGGACGCCCTCGAGCGCATCGTCACCGGCCCCGATCCCGCCCAGCTCAACATCCACGTGCACACCGAGCTCGACCACGTGATCGCCGCCGAACTTCCGGCTGGAGAAAGCGGTCCCGCGGGACCGCTTGCGGCCCGCAATGCCGACGCCCGCCGGCGCGCCGCCGCCCAACACCTCCGCCGTATCGGCTGCGACGCGCAGGTGCGCCTCGCGATCGATCAAGCGGGCGCAACAATCGACCTCGGCCGCACCCGCCGTCACCCGAACCGCCGGCTTCGCCGAGGGGTGCTGCGCCGCGATCGTCATCGATGCCGCTGGGCCGCCTGTGAACACCGCGCCGAACACGTCCACCATGTGATCCCCTGGATCGACGGTGGGCCGACTGACCTCGCGAACCTCTGCGGGCTGTGCCGCTACCACCACCGCATGTGCCATCCCGGCGGCTGGACGATCCACGGCGACGCCAACGAACCAGCCGCGCTCATGTTCACCGACGGCGCGCGAGCCTTCGGCGAACGCCCCGATCCACTTCCTCCCGCCACCATCGACGACCTGCACGAGGCGCACGGCCGCCTCGATCCCAACGGCGTCGCGCCCAAGTACTACGACGGACCGTGCGACCACGACCTCGCCGTGACCGCGCTCATCTGCCTGCTCCTCCCATCCGAGGAGTGGGCATCGAATGCCGCCGGGAGCGGTCCCGCGGAAGCGTCCCAGGGCAGTGTCACCATGGGGACGTGACAACCCCGCACAACGATGCCCTCGCCGCGCTCCAGACGCTCGTCGGCGCCGACGCCGAGTTTCGCCCGGGGCAGCTCGAGGCGATCACCGCGCTAGTGCGCGACCGGCGGCGCGTGCTCTGCGTGCAGCGCACGGGGTGGGGCAAGAGCGCCGTCTACTTCGTCGCGACGAAGTTACTGCGCGAGCAGGGCGCCGGCACGACGCTGCTCGTCTCTCCGCTCCTCGCGCTGATGCGCAACCAGATCGAGCAAGCCGAGCGAGGCGGTATCCGCGCTGCGACGATCAACACCGACAACAAGGATGGGTGGGACGACGTTGCCGCTCGTCTCCACGCGAACGAAGTCGATCTCCTGCTCGTGTCGCCCGAGCGGTTCGCGAACCAAGCCTTCCGCGACGACGTGCTCCCGAAGGTCGCGGCGCAGGTTGGGCTGTTCGTGATCGACGAGGCGCACTGCATCAGCGACTGGGGGCACGACTTCCGCCCCGACTACCGGCGCCTCGCGCGGATCCTCGACCTGCTACCCCGCGGCGTTCCCGTGCTGTGCACAACCGCAACCGCGAACGATCGCGTCATCGACGACGTCACGGTACAGCTGGGCGGCGACCTCCTCGTGCTGCGCGGCCCGCTCGAACGCGAGAGCCTGGCCCTTGACGTCGTCCACCTCCCGACGCAGGCGCAACGGCTCGCGTGGCTCGTCGACGCGCTCCCGCAACTTCCGGGTTGCGGGATCGTCTACACGCTCACCGTGCGCGACGCGACGCTCGTCTCGGAGTGGCTGAACCACAACAGCATCGCCGCGGGTGCCTACTTCGGTGCCGAGGAGTCCGACGCCAAGCAGACGATCGAGGCGCGGCTGAAGGCCAACGATCTCAAGGCGGTCGTCGCCACGTCCGCGCTCGGCATGGGCTACGACAAGCCCGACCTCGCGTTCGTGATCCACTTCCAGTCCCCCGGCTCGGTGATCGCGTACTATCAGCAGGTCGGCCGCGCCGGTCGGGCGCTCGAGCAGGCGGTCGGCGTCTTGCTGACCGGCAGCGAAGACGAGCAGATCCAGGACTGGTTCATCAACACCGCGTTCCCGACGCGGGATCGGGCCGAGGCCGCCGTCGCGTTGCTCGAGTCGGCGGGTGAACCGCTTGGAGTCGCCGCCATCGAGCGCGAGGTCAACCTCCGCCGGACCCGCCTGACGAACATGTTGAAGCAACTCGAGGTCGACGGCGCCGTCGAGCGCGTGAGGGGCAAGTACCAACGAACGCTGCGGCCGTGGTCGTACCCGGCCGAGCGTGTCGAACAGGTCACCGCGCAACGCCGGCACGAGCAGGCAAGGATGCGCGAGTACTTGCACGGCGACGGCTGCCTCATGGAACACCTTCGCCGCGAGCTCGACGACCCGGGCGCGGCGCCGTGCGGCCGTTGCGCGCGGTGTGTGGGAAAGCCGATCGTCGATGCCGCGCCCGACCCCGAGGTCGCGCGCCGCGCGGTGACCTTCTTGCGCGGGCACGACATCGAGATCGAGCCGCGCAAGATGTGGCCCGTTGGGGGCAGGATCCCCGCCGAGCTGCGCGTCGAACCGGGCAAGGCACTCTGCGCGTACGGCGACGGCGGGTGGGGCGCGCTCGTGAAGGAGCAGCGGGCCGAGCATGCCTTCTCCGACGAACTCGTGGAGGCGCTCGCGCGGCTCGCCCGCGCCTGGCGCGCCGACCCGCGGCCCACTTGGGTGACCGCCGTGCCGTCGCTGCGGCATCCCGACGCCGTCGATTCACTCGCGCGACGGTTCGCGGCGCGGATGGATCTCCCGTATCGACCCGTCGTGCGCAAGGTCCGCGAGACAGAACCGCAGAGCGCGATGGACAACAGCGCGCAACAATTTCGCAACGTCGACGGCGCGTTCGCCGTGCCGGCGCCCGTCGGCGACGGGCCGGTGTTCCTCGTTGACGACATCGTCCAGTCGGGCTGGACGCTGGCAGTGGTTGGCGCGTCGTTGCGCGAGGCTGGCAGCGGTCCGGTGCTGCCGATCGTGCTCGCCCGCTCCGCCGGCGACTGACGTGACCCGTCGTTCCGACGATTCGCTCGCCACGCTGTTGTTGACGTCGCGACTCGTCGACAGCGAGGTACCCGTCCTGAAGGCGTCGGAGTACTGGAAGCTCGTTGACTACATCGAGATCGGATCGCTGCTCGGCCGCGACGAGCGCGAGTTGATCGTCGACCTGGGCGACGACATGGGCACGAAGGTGGCGACGCTGCTAGATCGCGCCGCCGCATTGGCGTTCGCGGTCGAAGAGTTGGAGCAGCAGGGCATCCGCGCGATCGCCGCGACCGACGGCGCATACCCCTCGCGGTACCGCGAGCACCTCGGCGCAGCCGCGCCCGCCCACCTGCACATCGCGGGACCGCCAGAACTCGCGCAGCGCCGCTCGATCGGGATCGTCGGCTCGCGCGACCTCGCGCCAAAAGCCGCTGAGCTCGCGAAGGACGCAGCTCGCCTGGCGGCGGAGCACGACTACGTCGTCATCTCCGGCGGCGCGCGAGGGACCGACTCGCTCGCGATGAACGCCGCACTCGAAGCGGATGGTGAGGTCGTCGGCGTCCTCGCCGACTCGCTCGTCCGAACCGCGAAGAGCGCCGACGTGCGCCGAGCCGTCGTCGACGAGAAGCTCTGCCTCGCGACGCCTTATGCGCCGACCGCGCCGTTCAGCGCGGGCAACGCGATGGGTCGCAACAAGATGATCTACGCCCTTACCGACGTGACGTTCGTGGTCGCGAGCGACGACGGCAAGGGAGGCACGTGGGCCGGCGCCAAAGAGGCGATCCGCAAGCACTACAGCAAGGTCGCGGTGTGGCGCGGCGAAGGCGAAGGTCCCGGGAACGAGCCGCTCGAGAAGCTCGGCGGCATTGCGATCGCTGACCTCGCCGAGCTGGTCGCAACCAAGCATTCGACGCCGAGCCCGGCCCAGCTCTCGCTCGACGTCTGACCCAGGTTCAGAGCGTCAGCGTGAACGGCGGGCGGAGCCCACCGAACATCGGGAAGTGCTTGATGTTGAGGGTCGCGAGCTCGAGTCCGCGCACCTCGGCAGTACCCGCAATCAGGTAGTCGCCGAGCCCGATTGAACCATGGGACCGGCGGAATCGGCGCATGAGCTCCCCCGCTCGTCGGGCGATGACCTCGCTGATGTCTTCGACGTGCATCGCATCGAAGAGGCGCCATACCTCTCGCCGTTCTTCCGACCGCATCCCGCCGGTGACTTCAGCGACCGTGACGACGCTGATCGCGCACGGCCCAGTTCGTTCACGCGTCCCGAGGAGCCAATCGCGTGCCTCGGCGACGCCGCGGAGGTGCGCGATCACGACGTCGGAGTCGACGAGGATCACGCCCCGAGCCGCCACACGCGATCGAGGTGTCGCTGCCGCTCGTCCGGTTCACGCTCGACCGGTTGCTGATCGCCGAGGACCCCAAAGGAGTCGCGGATCGCCCGGAGATCGACGTCGGCGTCACGTTCGCCTTCGTCGAGTGCCCTCCTGAGCAGGCGACGGATGATCTCGGCGCGCGACGTGCCTTCCTCTGCAGCCAGGCGGTCCAGCAGCGCGCACTGTTCAGGATCGAGATAGATATTCGTCCGTCGCATACACCAGAATATACATCACATGAGTTCTTCGCTCGGCTGCGCCGCGAGTTCGAAGGATGGGCAATCGCCCCCGTGTTCGCTTCGATGTTCGGTTCTGTTGCCCGCGGCGAGATGACGTCACGCAGTGATATCGACGTCCTTGTCGTCCGGGCCGACGTGACTGATCCCGACACCGACCTCTGGCGTGATCAATGCGACACGATGGCCGAGCGGGCGTCGCAGTGGACCGGAAACGGTGTGCAGTTGCTCGAGGCCGGCGCGACCGAGGTACGCGATGCCGTCCGGCGCTCGGAGCCGGTCTACGAAGACATCGCACGCGACGGCATCGCGCTCTACGGCCCGCGCAACTTCCTGCGTCTCGCGATGAGGGCGTGAGCGTGGTCAAACTGCGGAGATGCAATGACGCGACTCGTCGAGGACGGCTCGCGAAGGCGCGCCAGTTCTTCATGGCAGCAGAGGCGCTTGCGGCGTCCGACAGCGGCGACGTCACGGACGCATCCATCACGCTCCTGGTACACGCCGGGATCGCGGCAGCCGACGCGATCTGCTGTACGCGACTCGGGCAGCACACACAGGGCGACAGCCATCACGACGCCGTGGCACTCGTTGGTCGTGTCGACCGCCGACATGCGCGCAACTTGCAGACGCTGCTCGACCTCAAGACGAAGTCCGGCTACGCATCAGTTCCGAGTTCAACGGCCGATCGATTGCGCGCCGCACGCGCCGCGCGTCAACTTGTCGAGGCCGCCGAGGCGCTGTGATCCGCGTCAGTCGTCGTTCAGGATGGTCACGGTTCCGATCGACCGGTCGATCGCGAGCCCGGCGACCGGTCACTGGTCTCTCGCGTGATCGGCGCCGGGCTCGGCATCTGAGATGTCCAGGTGGGCCGAAGTGCTCGAGAGATCCGCGGCGAGGTGGTCGAGGAGCTGTTCTTCGAAGATCGCGGTGCCGCCGTCGAGCATCGCGGCGGTGAGGTCGGGGTCCCAGGTCGCGCGGACCGGCCGATCGCCGAGCGGGACTCCGGTGGTGCTCATCGTGGCCCGGGCGGCTCGGTACTGCTCGGCGGTGAACCGCCACGGTGTCGCGCCCAGCGCGCCGATCACGATGTTGGCGATGCGGACGCCGCCCCAGTCGAAGTCGCCGTGGTAGTGCAGGGACGCACCGCCGGCGGCGAGTTGCTCGAGCAGGCGACGCGCCGCGGTGTTCGGGACACCGTCGACGCAGATCAGCGGCGCCGAACGCGAGGCGAGCGTATCGGCGGCGTACGCGACCACGATCGGGTTCTCGCACACGAACACCGGGCTCTCCGCCGCGACGGCGAGCGATTCGCCGACGAGTTGCCGCAGCGTCAATCGCACCGGCTCGCCAACCGATGCGTGGTCGCGCAGCACGCGCGCCGTGAGCCCGCCGCCACGAAGCGGAAGGTTCAGCACGAGCACATCGCACGACAGGTCGTCGCACACGACGCCCGCGTCGGCCCAGACCCGCCGCCATGCGCTCGCGCTGGTCGGCGTCGGCTGGTCGGCGACGAAGCACAGCGCGTGCAACACGACAGAACCGAGGGGACGGCTCCGATCGAGGGCATGACTGTCGCCGGTGGTCTCGGCCGCCAGCCGGGCGAGATGCAGCCCGTCGGCGGGGAGGCGATCGAGTGCGTCGAGTGCCTGACCGAGCACCCGCGCCGGATCCTCGCCCAGCGCCGCACGGGTCACGACGCCGGAGCGTCGCGCGGCCGCGAGCCATTCTCCCACGCGCGGTGCACGCCGCAGCGCTGGATGCTCGAGCGCGTTCGACCAGAGCGACTCACGCGCCGCACGCTGAGAGTCGCGCTCCGAGCGCCGGTCGCGAAGCGGTCCGGACAGTGCTTCGACGACCTCGACGAGCCCGGCGCTCACCGCGCTCGCGCGCAGCACCCGGTCGAGCACGTCGAGACGTACGGCGACCGCGCCGGCGTGGGCGCGGGCTCGGCCGAGCAGGCCCGCCACCGCATCCCGCTCGGCCGCGCTCAGCTGCCCGAGGCGCACGGGGCTCGCGCTGATCACCACCCCGTTGCTCTCGAGTCGCTGGCGCACGGCTGCCCACAGCGTGGCGAGCTCCGGCCGGCGCAACGGCGCCAAACCCTGTGCGTTCACGCGTCCAGGAGGCGCGCGCCGTCCCACCGCATCGCGAGCGCGCTCACGCCTTCGACCGGAGGGCGGCGCAGCAGGTCGTACACGGCGACGGCCGGCACTTCCTCGTAGGCGCCCCAGAGCTCGTGGCCGGTCATGATCACGTCGAGGTCGAATCGCACCAGCAGGCCCATGAGCTCGCCGCGCATGCGTTCGTCGATGCCGGCGAACGCCTCGTCGAGCGCGATGAGCCGCGGCGCGTCGGATCTCGCGCTGCCATAGTGGGCGGCGGCCGCCGCGAACAACGGCAGGTGCAGGGCGACGGCCTGCTCGCCGCCCGACAGCGTGCGGAACACCGTGCGGGTGAGTCGTTGCGCGGCGCCGGTGGCGGTGCGCAGGAACGGCGTGAAGCCGTGCCAGGCGCGGTAGTCGAGTACCTGTTCGAGCACCGCCTGGTAGCCCAGCCCGGGATCGACGGCGCGCGCCGTCTGGATCGCGCCGGCGAAGAACTCGCGTAGGCGTTCGCGCTCGTCCGGGCCGAGGAGCTCGGGTGAGCGCAACAGCAGCGTGATCGCGTGACGCTGGGCGCGGTCGTCGCTCGTCGGCTCCCAACGCAGCTCGATCCGCATGCCGCTCGCGGTCGGCGTGTCGCTCAAGCACTCGTTGACCCGTTCGACGAACTCGCGGGCCTGGTTGAGCAGCTCGCGCAGCGCTTCGGAGACGCGGGTCAGCAGATGGCGCTCGAACACCTGCCGGTCGCGCTCCGAGAGCAGCTCGCGCTGGCGGGCGACCTGTTCGGCCAACATCGCGGCGAGCTGCAGCACCGCGATCGTGCCCGAGTCGGTGAGCACCTCGACGGCGATCACGTCGTCGGGCTCGGTGAGCGCGGGGTCATACCCGTGGCGGAGCTCGTCGAGCAGTCGCTTGTAGCCGCTCAGCACCCGATCACGAGCGGCCGCGCGCGCCTCATCGTCGGCAATGACGCCGTCGAGCGCAGTTCGGACCCGCTCGGCGAGGGCGAGCGGCTCGTCGGCGCCGACCTCGGTGCCGGCACCGAACACCGCCTCGCGGACATCGGCACGATGCAACACGTTCAGCCGGGCGACGCTCGCCTCGGCGGCCGCGATGGAGCGTTCGAGGTCACGCCCGGTCTGTTCGGCAGCCGTCCTCGCGGCGCCGAGGTCGCCGTCGAGGCCTCGACGCTCGTCGAGGAGCCTCCGGTGCTCGCTGCGGAGCCGCTCGATCTCCGCCTCGATCGCGGCGAGCGCGCGCAGCGGCTCCTCGGCGTCGGGCCCGAGCCGGGTCTGTAGCTCGTCGACGCGCGCCTCGATCGCGCGCGCGGCGTGCTGTGCGGTGCGCAACTCCTCCTCGCGCGTCTCGCACTCGGCCCGCGCCCGCTCCCGTTGCGCGTGCTGGCGCCCGAGCTCCTCGTCGCGCAGGGCGACCTCGCGGATCGCCCCGACCAGTGCACCGGCCCGTCGTTCGTAGTCGGCGACCGCGCCTGCGATGTCGTCGAGGCCGGTGGCGTCGGTGGGCAGCGAGCGCCCACCCGCGTCCGCGGCGAGCGCGGCGCGCGTCTCGCTCGCCGTTCGCGCGAGCGAGGCGGCGCGCTGCTCGTCTCGCTCGGCGTTCGACTCCGCCACCGCGAGGCCCGCGCGGAACCGTTCGACCGCGCGCCGGGCGTCGGCGAGCGGCCGCACCGCAGGTAGCGACGACTGCGCGGCGCGCAGGGCCGCGCGCGCGGCCGAGACCGCGTCGATCTCGCCGGCGACGGTGGCGAGCTGCTGGTCGAGCGTCTCGATCTGGCCGTCGAGCTCGGCGAGCAGCCGGGCCCGGCGTTGCGCCCGGGCGGTCGCGCCGATGTACTCGGGCTCGGCCTTGGTGTAGCGGCCGCGGAGCGGGCCGAGCTGATAGGAGCCGTCGACGTCGATCCGGACCGGACCCGCCCTCCGGCCGAGGCTGCGCAGCGCGACGTCGACGTCGCCGATCTGGAGACCAGAGTTTGCGGGCGGTGTCGGGACGAGGAGCTCGATCATCGTCGGCCCGTGCGCGGCGGGCGTCGCCACGACGAACGCGTCGAGGGCCTCCGCGTCGAGCCCACCACCCGGCAGCACCCAGGCGTCGAGCAGCCCGCTCGCCTCGAGCGCGGCCTCGAGCGCCGCGGTCTGTGCCGTGTCGAGCCCGGGCGCGAAGTCGCAACACGCGTACAGCGGCGCCCCGGCGCGTCCTGCGCGAGAGGTGGGGCGCGTCGGGAGCGGGTCGGGGCCAGGGTCGGAGATCGCGGCGACCCGTGCCCGTTCGCCGCGCCGCTCCTCCTGCTGGCCGGCGAGATCCGAGCGTTGGACGGCCAGCTCGCTGGCGCGCGCGACCAACGCATCCGATCGAGGCGCGAAGCACCCGCCGAGCGCGACCACGAGCTCGGCGAGGTCGACCTCGAGATCGCGAGCCAGCGCTTCGAGCGTGGCCGCGTCGTCGGGCTCGACGACCTCGTGCGCAGTTGCCCACGCGTGCAGCGCGTCGCAGTAGTCGTCGAGCGCGGTGGCCGCGCTGGCCTCGTTGGCCGCGACCAGTGCTCGCGCCGCCTCGACGGCCGCCGCCGAGGCCGACGCATGCGCGCGCGCCTCGCTCGCCCTCGTCGCCGTCTCCTCTGCCACGCGCAGCAGCACGCGGACAGCAGCCAGGTCGTTGCGGCGCTCGGTCGAGCCGTAGCGCAGCTCCGCGTCGAGCGTGGCCGGATCGACCGGCGGGTCGAGTCGAACCGTCCAGGCGATCCCGGCGCGGTCGGCGCCCGCCGCGGTCTCGCGCTGGTGGCGTTCGGCCGAGGCGGCCGCGTCGTGGTGCGCTTGGTCGGCGCGCTGTACCTCCTGGTCGGCATGGGCGAGCTGCTCTGCGCTGCGTTCGCGGCGGGCGACGGCGGCCTCGACAGCCGCGCGCGCGTCGCGGCGGTGCGCGAGGAGGTCATTCAGAGCGGTGGCGTCTCGGTAGGCGGGCGACTCGAGCTGCGCCCGGCGGCGGGCATCGGCCTCGACCTCGCCGAGCTCGTTCGCCTCGAGCTGTGTCGACAACGCGGTGAGCGCCTCGGTGAGCTCGACGACTCGCCGCTCGGCGCGGGCCCGCTCGCGGAGGCAGCGCTGCCGGGCCCGGTCGGCGGCGAGCGTTTCGGCCGCGCGCCCTGCGGCAACCGTACGCAGGTAGTGCACGTACGGCTCGCTGAACGCGGCGACGACCTGTTCGGCCTCCTGGAGCCGGGCGAGGTCGCGTTGCACGGCCTCGAGGTCTTCGAAGCTCGCGGCGACGTCGGCGACCATCACCGGATCGAGGGCGGCGAGGCCGTCGGAGAGCACGCGCGACAGCTCCTCGAGCTGGAGCTTGCCGGCGAGGTGGGGCCGGCGCAGCCGGAGCACGAGCTCGATGAGGTTGCGGTAGCGGTCGCGTCCGATCCCGAACAGCGCGCGGTCGACCGCGTCGCGGTAGGCCTCGGCCGTCTCGAAGACCGCGTCGCGGCCGAGCTCGTCGACGAGCTGCGGTCTCGTGAGCGGCACGCCGCCCGGCGTGAGGTCGAGGTCGATCCCTGGGCGGCGCGCGGTGACGAAGAACCAGGCGTCGGCGTCGCGTTGTGCGGTTGCACGCACGCCGCAGCCCAGCGTGCCGTGCTCGTCGCCGCGGGTGAGCTCGAGCCAGACATACCCGGTGCGCTGGTCATACCGGAACCGCCGCCCGGCGCCGTCGCCGTCGCGGTCGGCGGACAGCAGCAGGGCCCGCATCGAGCGGCCGCCGGCGAAGGGGTCCATCCGGGCGGCGCTCATCGTCGCGTCGAACAAGAACGGGAACAGCAGCGCGAGCGCGTTCGACTTGCCCGAGCCGTTCGGCCCGCGCAGGATCAGACGGCCGTCGGCGAACTCGAAGACCTGATCGTCGTACTCCCACACGTTGCGGATGCCGGCCCGCGCCGGTCTCCACCGCACGTCCGGTGGGGCCGAGCCGTTGCCGATCACGACAGCTCCAACAGCGAGCCCTGGGCCGGCTCCGCGAGCCGTACGTCGGCTCGGAACCGCGCGAGCGCCGGGCGCAGCACCACCGCAGCCGTCTCGACGACGAGCAGGTCGAGGCGCGCCAGCATCCGCACGGCCTCGCGCCGTAACGCGTCGGGGTCGTCGCGGTAGGAGGCGGTGAACCGTTCTTGGTAGGAGTCGACAACCGTGCGCCACGCCGTGTCGAGCGAGGCGGCCGGGAGCCGCCGTCCCACCGGGCTCATCTCGGGCTCGTCGACGGCGCTGCTGTGCGCGGCCTCCATCAAAGCCTCAGCGAGGAGGATCGCCGCGAGCGCGACGGAGCCTGCGGCGGGGAAGCGATCGTCGCGGTGGGTGAGCGGGGCGCTCGCGGCATCGACGTCGACGAGCATGACGCCCTCGGCGCGCGCCTCGATCGTGCAGCCGGTGAGCTGCTCGAGGTCGCGGCTGAGCCAGCCGCGGTTCTGGCGGAGGTAGGCGAGCTCGTCGTCGGGGAGCTCGTGGTAGTAGACGCAGGTCTGCTCGACGATCCGGCGCGTGACGCGGTAGCGGACTCGGCG